>Ga0102832_1000109_pt1 | contig 233679 bp, 226 predicted proteins | sample EBPBio282013_DNA_FD_88942 | JGI IMG/M metagenome (GOLD analysis project Ga0102832, IMG submission 88942) | Wastewater treatment Type I Accumulibacter community from EBPR Bioreactor in Madison, WI, USA - Reactor 2_5/28/2013_ DNA (Illumina Assembly) | ecosystem: Engineered > Bioreactor > EBPR >...
ATGTCCTGAAACCAACGACCGCGGCCGCGACCGGGACTTGCCTCCCGGCCGCCGCTTGACATAGGAGAAACTCATGGGCAAGCCTGACCGGGGCGCGGTTCCCTACTACGCCATCACTGTGCTGTTGTTCCCCCTCTCGCTGATCGGGTACGTGCTCTGGGTGGCCGCCGCACTCTCCCGGACGAAACGGTCGGGGGTGTCGATGACCGCGCAGGGCCCGCTGTCCACCCGCTGGGCGATGCACCGTTTCGGCGTCCGGTCCGACCCGGCCGCCGACCGCATCATGCCGATCCTGCCCGGCGTCCCGCGGCTGGCGAGCCGACTCGTCAGCACCCCCGCCGAGCTCGCACACCGACTCACCGGCTTCGTGCCGAAGACGTTCCGCTACCCCTTCGAGGGCGCGGTGCCGCCGCAGTCCGAGGCGGCCGCCCGGGTCACGTTCTTCGACCGGGTGGTGGACGAGGAACTGCCCGCCATCGACCAGCTCGTGATCCTCGGCGCCGGGTTCGACACCCGTCCGTACCGGCTGCCGGCGGACACCCCCGTCCGCTCGTTCGAGGTGGAGATGCCGGCCACGCTCGCGATCAAGCAGCAGGTGCTCACCGAGGCGGCGATCGACACCCGCGGCGTCACCTTCGTCCCGGCTGACTTCGGGAGGGACGACTGGCTGGCCCGGCTCGTCGACGCCGGGTTCGACAGCCACCGTCCCGCACTGTTCCTGTGGGAGGGCGTGATCATCTACCTCGAGCCGGACGCCGTCCGCGAGACGCTGCGGAAGGTGGCGTCCTGCGCGCCGGGCAGCCTGATCGCGTTCGACTACTACACGTCGATGAGCCTGGAGTCCGACGCGGCCTTCTGGCGGATGGCGCGATCGACGACAGCCCGGGCGGGCGAGCCGCTGCGGTTCGGCGTCGACGCCACCCCGCCGGTCACCGAGCGGCTGACCGAACTGCTCGCCGGGTGCGGTCTCGTCCAGCGGGAGAACCAGGTGCACGGCACCGAGTCCGCGACCGAACGGGCCTGGGGCGGCTTCGCGGTGGCCGCCGTCGCCTGAGGCGCGGACCAAAAGGGGACAGTCCCCTTTTGGTCCGGGGCTCACTCACCCTGTCATGCTTCCGGCCCGTGGGGGAGCCGGCAATCCCCGATGATGCGTAGCGATCGCTGTTGCGTCGGTTCAGCCCACTCGGACGCGCGCGTTGCGGAACATCCGCAGCCACGGGCTCTCGGCGCCGATCGGCCCGTCGGTCCAGGACAGCTGCGCGTTGCGGGACACCCGCTCGGGGTGCGGCATCATCGCCGTGAACCGCCCATCGGTGGTGGTCACCGCGGTCAGACCGTCGGGGGAACCGTTCGGGTTCGCCGGGTAGGTCGTGGTCGGGACGCCGTACGCGTCCACGAACCGCGCCGCCCGCTGCACAGACGCAAGGTCGCCGCGGGCGTCGAAGTTCGCCAGGCCCTCGCCGTGGGCGACCGCGATCGGCAGCAGGCTGCCCGCCATGCCGGTGAAGAAGATGGACGGCGAGTCGAGCACCTCCACCTGGCTGAGCCGCGCCTCGTACTGCTCGGACCGGTTGCGGGTGAACAGCGGCCACGCCTCGGCGCCCGGGATCAGGTCGGCCAGCGCGGCGAACATCTGGCAGCCGTTGCAGATGCCCAGGCCGAAGGTGTCGCTGCGGGCGAAGAAGGCGCCGAACGCCTCGGTCAGCCGCGGGTTGAACGCGACCGTGCGCGCCCAGCCCTCGCCGGCGCCCAGGGTGTCGCCGTAGGAGAACCCGCCGCAGGCCACCAGCCCGGCCACGTCGGCCAGGTCGAAGCGCCCGGCGAGCAGGTCGGTCATGTGCACGTCGTAGGCGTCGAAGCCCGCGCGGTCGAATGCGTAGGCGGTCTCGACGTGGCTGTTCACGCCCTGCTCGCGCAGGATCGCCACCTTCGGGCGCACCCCGGACGCGATGAACGGCGCCGCGATGTCCTCGCCCGGGTCGAACGTCGGCGCGACCACCAGCCCGGGGGCGTCGGCGGCGAAGGCGTCGTGCTCTTCGTCGGCGCACTCGGGGTTGTCGCGCAGCGCGGCGATCCGCCACGACACCTCGTCCCAGGCCTGGCCAAGGTCGCGCAGCGACTCGTCCAGCAGCGGCTCACCGGCCACGCTCACCCGGACGCGCCGGTCGTCGGCGGCCTGCCCGACGATGCGGCTGAGCCCGTCCAGCCCGTGTGCGGCCAGCACCGCGAACACCGGGTCGACGTCGTCGTCCGCCACGCCCAGCACCGCGCCCAGCTCCTCGCTGAACAGCGCGGGCACGGTGGGGACGTCGAGGTCGACACCGGTCGCGCCGGCGAACCCGAGCTCGCACGCCGCCGCCCACAGGCCGCCGTCCGAGCGGTCGTGGTAGGCGCTGACCAGCCCCTTCGCCCGCAGCTCGGTGAGCGCGGACGCGAGCGCGACAAGCCGCGACGGGTCGTCCAGGTCGGGCACGACGTCGCCGAACTGGTTGGTCACCTGCGCCAGCATCGAGCCGCCGAGCCGGTCCCTGCCGGCGCCGAGGTCGACCAGCACGAGGGTCGAGCCGGGGCGCAGCTGCGGCGTCCAGGTGCCGGTGACGTCCGGCAGGGACGCGAACGCCGACACCACCAGCGACACCGGCGACGTCACCTGCCGGGCCGCGCCGGAGGCGTCCGTCCAGCGGGTGCGCATGCTCAGGGAGTCCTTGCCGACCGGCACCGAGATGCCGAGCGCGGGGCACAGCTCCATCGCGACCGCGCGGACGGTGTCGTACAGCGCGGCGTCCTCGCCGTCCTCGCCGCAGGCGGCCATCCAGTTGCACGACAGCTTCACACCGGCGAGGTCGACCGGCGCGGCGAGCAGGTTGGTGAGTGCCTCGCCGACCGCCATCCGTCCGGACGCCGGGGCGTCGACCGCGGCCAGCGGCATCCGCTCACCGGAGGCCATCGCCTGCCCGGCCAGCCCGGTGTGGTCCGACAGCGTCACCGCCACGTCGGCCACCGGCACCTGCCACGGCCCGACCATCTGGTCGCGGTGGTTGAGGCCGCCGACGGTGCGGTCGGCGATCGTGACGAGGAACCGCTTTGACGCCACCGACGGGTGCCGCAGCACCGCGTACGCCGCGTCGCGGAGGTCGAGGCCGGCCAGTTCGACCGCCGGCGCGCGGTGGGTGACCCGGGCCACGTCGCGGGTCATGCGCGGCGGCTTGCCCAGGAGCACGTCCATCGGCATGTCGATCGGGCGGTCGTCGCCCGGCGCGTCCTGCGCGGCCGGGGCGAGCACCAGCTGGCCGTCGTCGCGGGCCACGCCCACCACCGAGAACGGGCAGCGTTCCCGCGCGCACAGGGCGGCGAACCGCTCCAGCGACTCCGGCGCGATCGCCAGGACGTAACGCTCCTGGCTCTCGTTGCACCAGATCTCCTTGGGTGCCAGCCCGGACTCCTCCTGCGGCACCGCGTCCATCACGAAGCGGGCGCCCAGGCCCGCGCCGTCGACGAGCTCGGGGAACGCGTTCGACAGCCCGCCCGCGCCCACGTCGTGGATCGACAGGATCGGGTTGTCCGCGCCCAGGTTCACGCAGTGGTTGATGACCTCCTGGCCGCGCCGCTGGATCTCGGGGTTGCCGCGCTGCACCGAGTCGAAGTCGAGTTCGGCGGCGTTGGCGCCGGCCGCCATCGAGGAGGCGGCCCCGCCGCCCATGCCGATGCGCATGCCCGGGCCGCCGATCTGGATCAGCAGGGTGCCGGCCGGGAAGGCCTGCTTGTGGGTCTGGGACGCGCTGATCCAGCCGAGGCCGCCCGCGCTCATGATCGGCTTGTGGTAGCCGCGGCGGACGCCGTCCACGGTCTGCTCGTAGACGCGGAAGAAGCCGCCCAGGCCGGGACGTCCGAACTCGTTGTTGAACGCGGCCGCGCCCAGCGGGCCGGCGGTCATGATCTCCAGCGGGGTGGCGAGGTGGGCGGGCGCGCCGTACGGGTCGCGCTCCCAGGGCTCGTCGGTGCCGGGCAGGTGCAGGTTGGAGACCGCGAAGCCGGTCAGGCCGGCCTTCGGCGCCGAGCCGCGTCCGGTGGCGCCCTCGTCGCGGATCTCGCCGCCGGAGCCGGTCGCCGCACCCGGGAACGGGCTGATCGCGGTCGGGTGGTTGTGGGTCTCCACCTTCATCAGCACGTGGACGTCCTCGTCGCGCGCGGTGTAGCGGCTCGGCCCGTCCGCGCCTTCGGGGGCCCAGCGGCTGACCCGGCCGCCGGCCATGATCGAGGCGTTGTCGGAGTAGGCGACCACGGTGCCCTGGCCGGCGACGGACTCGGTGTGCCGGATCATGCCGAACAGCGACTTCTCCTGCGCGACCCCGTCGACGATGAAGTCGGCGTTGAAGATCTTGTGCCGGCAGTGCTCGGAGTTGGCCTGGGCGAACATGGTCAGCTCGACGTCGGTGGGGTTGCGGCGCAGGTCGCCGAACGCGGTCACCAGGTAGTCGATCTCGTCGTCGGACAGGGCGAGTCCGAAGGTGGTGTTGGCCTCTTCGATGGCCGCGCGGCCGCGTCCGAGGACATCGACGTGGGCCATCGGCTCGGCCTCGCGCTCGGCGAACAGGGCGGCGGACGCAGCCACGTCGCCGAAGGCGGACTCGGTCATGCGGTCGTGCAGGAGGTCCGCGCACGCGTCCCATTCCTGCGGGGTGAGCGGGGCGTCCAGGGCGAGGGTGTACTCGACGACCCGTTCGACCCGGCGGACGGCGACCCCGCAGTTGTGCGCGATGTCGGTCGCCTTCGACGCCCACGGGCTCAGGGTGCCCAGCCGGGGCGCGACGGCCACCACCGTGGTGTGCGGGCCGGCGGCCGGCGGCACGGGCGGCGGGCCGTACGTCAGCAGCTGGTCCAGCACCGCCCGGGTGGCGTCGTCCAGCGCGGCGTCGCTCGCCACCCAGTGCACGTACCGGGCGGTCACCGCCGACACGGACGGGACGGACGCCTGGAGGCGGCGCAGCAGGGCCGCGGCGCGGAAGGGCGAGAGGGCGTTGCCGCCCCCGAAGACGGTCAGCACGAGCGCATGCGGCAGGGGCATGGAACCTCCGGGTCGGCTGGACGGGCGGCGGGTACAGGCTAACGGCAGCGGCCCGCGGCGGCGTGCCCGTCGAGCCTGCCGAGACACGGCCGGGCCGCCGGGGGAGGCGTCCCCCTAAGCTGGCGCCGTGCTCGACGCCCCGATCCATGCCGGCAAGGTCCGGCGGCTGTACGCCTGGCCCGGCGACCTGATCCTGATGGTCGCGACCGACGCGATCTCCGCCTACGACCACGTGCTGCCCACGCCGATCCCCGACAAGGGCGCGGTGCTGACCCAGCTCTCGCTGTGGTGGTTCGACCAGCTGGCCGACCTGACCCCCAACCACGTGGTCTCCACCGACGTGCCCGCCGAGGTCGCCGGACGGGCGGTCGTGGTCGAGAAGCTGGCCATGGTGCCGGTCGAGTGCGTGGCCCGTGGGTACCTCACCGGGTCGGGCTGGGCCGAGTACCAGGCGTCCCGGTCGGTGTGCGGGGTGCCGCTGCCGGAGGGGCTGCTGGACGGCTCGAAGCTGCCGGAGCCGATCTTCACGCCCGCGATCAAGGCGCCGATGGGCGAGCACGACGAGAACGTCGACTTCGCGACGATCGTCGACCTGCACGGCGCCGAGCTGGCCGGACGCCTGCGCGACGCGACGCTGGCGATCTACACCCGGGCGGCCGAGCTGGCCGCCGAGCGGGGCATCCTGCTGGCCGACACCAAGTTCGAGTTCGGCCTGCGTCCGGACGGCACCCTGGTGCTGGCCGACGAGGTGCTCACCCCCGACTCGTCCCGGTTCTGGGACGCGTCCGCGTGGCAGCCCGGACGCAGCCTGCCCAGCTTCGACAAGCAGTACGTCCGCGACTGGTTGGCGAAGGACTCCGGCTGGGACCGTGAGTCCGCGCCGCCCGAGCTCCCCGCCGACGTGGTCGCCGCCACCCGCGGCCGCTACCTCGAGGCCTACCGCCGACTGACCGGCCACGACTTCCCCGCCTGACACCGGGGACGGTTCTCCAAATCCGCCAGATTCCGGCGGGAATCGGGGACGGTTCTTCGATCCGCCAGATTTTGGCGGGAATCGGGGACGGTTCTTCGATCCCTCACCCAGGTTGGCCAACACTGGACCGAAAGGGGACAGTCCCCTTTCGGTCCGGTTCCTGGCAGGCTCGCGGCGAGGAGTGCTGTTCCCAGCCACCCGAGCCCTTCGCGAGGCGCTGGATCGGTTTCTCCGGCGAAGCCCGGAGTCTCTCTCATCCCGCAGCCGTGGTGGGCGGATGAAGAACTGTCCCCGTTTTCCGCCGGAATTTGGCGGATCGAAGAACCGTCCCCACTTGGCCGGTGGACGGTTCGTCGGCTCAGGCTTCGGCGCGGGCGACCAGGCTCGAGAGTGGGCTGTCCTCGCCGAGGTTGGCCAGCAGCGCCGCACCGAGCAGCGCGTTGCCCATCGGGTCGGCCAACTGCAGGTCGGGCCACTGCATGCGCAGGTAGCGGGTGAACCGTTCACGGATGTGGCGTGAGCGGAGCACCTGACCCAGCGCGCAGACCTGCGGCGGTTCGGAGCCCATCATCGAGACCCGGCGCAGCCCGGCGAGGACGGACTCGCTCAGCTCGGCCGCGGCGGCGTCCATGATGCCCCGGGCCACCGGATCGTCGTCGGCCAGTTCGTCGACCACCTTGGCGAAGTCGGCGATCCGGCTGACCCGGCGGTCGTCGGACTGGAGCTCCACGTACGCCGCGGACAGGTCGGGGAACAGCTCGCGCAGCCGCTTGGTCAGCGGCGTCATCCGGCCGCGGCCGTCGAAGCCGCGCATCGCGGCGTCCATGCCCGCCCGACCGATCCAGTAGGCGCTCCCCGCGTCACCGATCAGGTAGCCCCAGCCGTCGATCCGGGCGACGGAGCGGACGCCGACCGCGAGCGTGACCACCCCGGTGCCGGCGGCGATCACCGCGCCGGGCGCATCGCCGAGCGCGCCCAGGTAGCTGGTGGTGGAGTCGTGGGCGACCGCGACCTCGGTGATCCCGTACCGGGTGACCAGGCCGAGCAACTCGTGGGCCTCCGGTGTCACCAGGCCCGAACAGCCCACCCCGACGACGTTCGGCGAGAGCCGGTGCTCGCCGACGAAGGCGCCGACGGCGTCGGCGAGCTGCGGCATCAGCGGACGGTCGGTGAGCACCCCGGCGGTCGCGCCCTCGAGGCGCTCGAGGCCGTGCTCCCAGCGCAGCTTGATGCCGGTCTGGCCGGCATCGACAGCGAGGAGTCCACCCATGGGGCGAGCCTAACCGAGCCGGTCGCGCGCCGGGTCTGCAGCGCGAAAACGGGACGGGATCGCGCAGCCTCAGGCCAGCACCGCCGGGCACCAGCCGCGCAGGTCGTTGACGAACGCGATGCCCTCGGCCCGGTCGAGGTCGGCCGGCACCAGGCGCGCCTCCCGCAGCGCACCGGACGCGAGCAGTTCGGCCCGCAGCGTGCCCGGCAGCAGACCCGCGGACGCCGGCGGCGTCAGCCACTCCCCGGCCAGCTGGACGGCGAGGTTGCCGAACGTGCACTCGGTCAGCTCGCCCCTGGGGTTGGTGCAGATCACGTCGTCGACGTCCTGGCCCGCCGCCAGCCGCAGCCGGTCGTAGTGCGCGCGGTGCGTGGTCTTGTGGACGATCACCGGCCCGAGCGGCCCGTCGGCGTCCAGGGGGTCGGACGCCAGCCGCAGCCGCATCGTCCGCCCGCGTTCCGGCGCCGGCGAGACGTCCACCACCGGGGCGCCGCCGCCGGCCACCAGCCGCAGCCGGTGCGTCCCGCCCGGGTGCGCCTCCCGGACGCGGTCGAGCGCCGCCCGCACCCCTTCGGCGTCGAGGGCCAGCCCGTGCGCCGCGCAGGTGCGGGCCAGCCGCGCCAGGTGCGCGTGCTCGTGCAGCACCTCGCCGTCGGTGAGCAGCAAGGTCTCCAGCCCGCGCAACGGGACCCCGCCGAGGAACACCGACTTGGCGTCCCACTCGGCGAGTTCGGCGGCAGGCACCGAGTCCGCCACGATGCCGCTCCCGACCCCGCAGGCCAGCGCGTCCCCGGTCCTGGTCACCGTCCGGATCGGCACGTTGAACACCGCCTCGCCGCCCGGACGGATCACGCCCAGCGCCCCGCAGTACCAGCCGCGCGCGGGCTCCAGCCCGGCGATCACGCGCATCGCGGCCAGCTTGGGCGCCCCGGTCACCGAGCCGCACGGGAACAGCGCAGCGAACACGTCCGCCAGCGTCGCGCCCTCCCTGGTGCGCCCGGTCACGGTCGAGGTCAGCTGCCACACCGTCGGCAGCCGCAGCAGCTCGAACAGCGCCTCCACCCGCACGGTGCCGGGACGGCAGACCCGGCCCAGGTCGTTGCGCAGCAGGTCGACGATCATCAGGTTCTCGGCCCGCTCCTTGGGTGCGGCCAGCACCGACGGGTCGGCGTCGGACGGGGCGGTGCCCTTCATCGGCTGGGTCACCACCAGCTCTCCCCGACGGGCGAAGAACAGTTCGGGCGAGACGCTGGCGATCCCGGCGGCCTCGGAGAACACCGCGTAGCCGCCGGGCTGCGCGGCGGCCAGCGCACAGAAGTAGCCGAACAGGTCGAGCCCGGGCGCCTCGGCCCGCCAGCGGGTGGTGAGGTTCACCTGGTAGCAGTCGCCGGCCGCGACGTGGTCGAGCACCTCCTCGATGCCCTCTGCAGGGGAGCGCCCACCGGCCAGGCCGGGGTCGCGGCGCCAGTCGAGCGCCGGCAGCTCCGCGGGTTCGACCGGCCACGGCTCGGGCGGGTCGGGGTACACCTCGAAGTGGGCGCACGGGGTGTCGTCACGGGTCGCCACCTGCGCGGCGTCCCAGGCCCCGGACGCGGCGTAGGACAGCCCGCCCAGCACCCAGTGCCCGGCCAGCGCGGCGGCCTCGGCGGCGTCGACGACGTCCGGCACCTCGGCGGGGGTGTCGGCGCGCAGCACGGTCGGCTCGGAGTCGAACCGGCCACGCAGCCGGGCCTGCCGTCCCGGCGGGTCCGCCGGGATGTCGAACGCGGCCCGCGGCGCGGGGCTCAAGCCCACCCCACCCGGTTCAGCAGCCCGATCGCCTTCGTCATCAGCCGCGCGTAGCCCTCGTTGTCCAGGAACGGCGGCGGCGCGATCGGGTGCAGCCGTTGCTCGGCCACCGTCTGCGACTCGGTGAACTTCAGCAGCCCCTGGCTGCCGTGCCGCCGGCCGATGCCGGAGTCACCCAGGCCGCCCATCGGTGCCCCGTGCGACCCCCAGGCCGCCGCGTACCCCTCGTTCACGTTCACGCCGCCCACCCGCAGCCGCGCGGCGACCGCGGGGCCCCGGGTCGCCGACCAGACGCTCGCGCTCAGGCCGTAGCGGGAGTCGTTGGCACGCGCGATCGCCTCGTCCTCGGACGCGACCCGGTACAGCGACAGCACCGGGCCGAAGGTCTCCTCCCGGCACAGCACCATGTCCTGCGTGACGTCGGCCAGCACGGTCGGCTCGTAGCAGTACGGGCCCAGGTCCGGACGCGCGCGTCCCCCGGCCAGCACGGTCGCGCCCTTCGCGACCGCGTCCGCGACGTGCGCGCCGACGGACGCGAGCTGCTCGGCCGAGGCCAGCGAGCCGACGTCCAGGTCCCAGTCGTAGCCGACGCCCAGCCGCAGGCCCCACACGTGCCGCAGCAGGAGGTCGACGAAGTCGTCGTACACCTCGTCCACGATGTAGGCGCGCTCGATGCCCACGCACACCTGCCCGGTGTTGGCGAACGCGGCGCGGGCGGTCCCGGCCGCCGCCGCCCACAGGTCGGCGTCGTCGAGCACCAGCAACGGGTTCTTCCCACCCAGCTCGGCGGAGAAGCCGATCAGCCGTTCGGCGCACGCCTTCGCCAGCACCCGCCCGGTCCGGACCGAGCCGGTGAGCATCAGGTGGTCGACCTCCGCGACGAGGGCGGGGCCGAGCTCCGAGCCGGGGCCGGGCAGCACTCCGAACAGGTCCCGTGGCAGCCCGGCCTCCGTCAGCAGGTCGGCCAGCAGCAGCGCGGTGAACGGGGTGCGCGAGTCGGGTTTCAGCAGCACGGCGTTGCCGGCGAGCAGCGCCTGCGCGGTGTCGGAGGCGGGCAGGGTGAACGGGTAGTTCCACGGGGTGATGATGCCGACCACGCCCACCGGCAGCGCGCGTTCGGTCGTGCGGGTGAGGCCGGGGATCGCCCCGCCACGACGCCGCGGACGCAGCTGCGTGGGCGCCTGCCGGGCGAACACCCGCGCGGCGCGGGCGGCGTCCAGCACCTCCTCGAACGCGCTGATCCGGGCCTTGCCGGTCTCGGCCTGGATGGTGTCGAGGATCCGGTCGCGGTGGGCGAGGACCAGCCGTGCGAACCGGCTGAGGACGGCGGCGCGCCCGGCCACGGGGACCTGGGCCCACGACTGCTGCGCGCTGCGCGCCCTCGCCGCCGCGGACGCCACGTCGGAGGGGGTCGCCGCCGGCAGGACCCCGTACACGGTGTCGTCGAATGGACGACGGACGACCAGGTGCTCTCCTGCCACGGCCTCAGGCTAGTGCCGCTCCCCGGACGCGGCACCGCGCAACCCTGATTCCTCCCCGGGCAACCACGGGGGTGCCTGTTCGGCGCCCGAACCCGGTCCTAGGGTGAAGGCCATGAGCACCACGCCCGCTGACCAGGTCCCCACCAGCCCGCCCGAGCCGGAGGCGACCCTGCCCATGACCCCCGACGTCGAGCCCGCTGAGGCCGTCGAGGTCGAGCCCGCCGAACCCGAGGCCCCCCTCGAGCCCGCCGTGCTCGAGCCCGCCCCGAACCGGCTGGCCATCGAGGAGAGCGAGCCGGAGGCCCTGCCCACGCCCGACCTGGACGCCGTCGAGTCCTCGGCTCCGGTCCCGTCCGGCCCGGCCACCAGCTTTGACATGCCGGCCCCGGCCCAGCCCGGAGCGGCGACCAACCTCGACCTGCCCAGCATCGAACTGCCGCACCCGATCCCGGAGCCCACGCCCCCGCCGCAGCCCCCGGCACCGCCAGCCACGTCCGGCGGCGTGCCGTACACCGGAGGCGACTACGCGCAGAACCTCGCGCAGTCCTCCTACGGCCAACCGTCCCCGCAGCCGGCTCCCGTGCCGCCGCCCCCGCCCGCCGCGCCCTACGCCCCGACGCCGTACGGCACCCCGTCCGCCCAGGGCCAGCAGCCCCACTACGCCCAGCCGGGCTACCCGCAGCAGCTGGGCTACGGGCTGGTCCCGGTCCCCGGGCTGTCGCTCTCGGAGGAGAGCACCTGGTCGAGCGCCGCGCACTGGAGCTCCCTGCTGGCCGGCCTGATCAGCCTGCCGTTCCTCGGCCCGCTGCTGGTCATGCTGATCCAGGGCCCGAAGAGCGCTCGGGTGCGCGCGAACGCGGTGGAGTCGCTGAACTTCGACCTGACGATGGTCATCGCGATGATCGCCTGCTTCCTGCTCTCGTTCGTGGTGATCGGGGTGTTCCTGATCCCGGTCGTCGCGATCCTGTGGTTCATCCTGAAGATCGTCGCCGCGGTCCAGACCAGCCAGGGCAACGACTACCGCTACCCGTTCTCGATCCGCATGGTGAAGTGAACCGGATGCCGGCCCGGGTCCCCGGGCCGGTAGGGTTGCCCCGTGCAGATGCCGGGCGATGACTGGACCGACGACCCCGGCCCGAAGGACGCCTGTGGCGTGTTCGGCGTGTGGGCCCCCGGCGAGGAGGTCGCCAAACTCACCTACTTCGGCCTGTACGCGCTCCAGCACCGCGGCCAGGAGTCGGCGGGCATGGCGGTCAGCAACGGCGAGCGGATCATGGTCTTCAAGGACATGGGCCTGGTCTCGCAGGTGTTCGACGAACCGACCCTGAACTCCCTGAAGGGCTTCATGGCGGTCGGCCACTGCCGCTACTCCACCACCGGCGCCAGCACCTGGGACAACTCCCAGCCCACGTTCCGCGGCGCCCGCGACTTCGGCCTCGCACTGGCCCACAACGGCAACCTCACCAACACCGACGAACTCGAGGCCTGGCTCGGCCAGAGCGTCGCGGCGTCCGAGGTGCCCCACAAGAACCGCATGGACTCCACGTCCGACACCGCGCTGGTCACCGCGCTGATGACCGCGCACGCCGACGAGGGCCTGAAGCAGGCCGCGCTGACCGTGCTGCCGCGCCTCCAGGGCGCGTTCTGCCTGGTGTTCTCCAACGAGCACCAGCTGTTCGCCGCCCGCGACCCGCAGGGCATCCACCCGCTGGTGCTGGGACGGCTCGCCGGCGGATGGGTGGTGGCCAGCGAGACCGCGGCGCTCGACATCATCGGGGCGTCGCTGATCCGCGAGGTCGAGCCCGGCGAGCTGATCTGGATCGACGAGTCCGGCCTGAACAGCGCCCGGTTCGCCGAGGCCGACCCCAAGGGCTGCCTGTTCGAGTACGTCTACCTGGCCCGCCCCGACACGCTGATCTCCGGACGCCGGGTGCACGCCGCCCGGGTCGAGATCGGACGCACGCTGGCCATGGAGGCGCCGGTCGACGCCGACCTGGTGATCCCCACGCCGGAGTCGGGGACGCCGTCCGCGATCGGCTACGCGGAGGCGTCCGGCATCCCGTTCGGCCTGGGCCTGGTGAAGAACTCCTACGTCGGACGGACCTTCATCCAGCCGTCCCAGACGATCCGGCAGCTCGGCATCCGGCTGAAGCTGAACCCGATCCGCGACATCATCGAGGGCAAGCGCCTGGTGGTGGTCGACGACTCGATCGTCCGCGGCAACACCCAGCGCGCGCTGGTGAAGATGCTGCGCGAGGCCGGCGCCGCCGAGGTGCACGTGCGCATCTCGTCACCGCCCGTGCAGTGGCCGTGCTTCTACGGCATCGACTTCGCCACCCGCGCCGAGCTGATCGCCCCCGGGCTGAGCGTCGAGGAGATCTGCCGCTCGCTCGGTGCCGACTCGCTCGGCTACATCAGCCTGGAGGGCCTGACCGCCTCCACCGGGATCTCCGCGCGCCGGCTGTGCCGCGCGTGCTTCGACGGCACCTACCCGGTGCCGATCCCGGCCGACCGTGCCCGCCAGATGGGATTGGAGCAGAAAGTTGGCTGCTGAGCAGAGCGCCTACGCCGCCGCCGGGGTCGACATCGACGCCGGCGACCGTGCCGTCGAACTGATGAAGGCGTCCGTGGCGGCCAGCCACCGGCCCGAGGTGCTGGGCGGCCTGGGCGGCTTCGCCGGCTTCTTCGACGCCTCGGCGCTGGCGCGCTACCGGCGTCCGGTCCTGGCCACGTCCACCGACGGGGTCGGCACCAAGGTGGCCATCGCCCAGGCCATGGGACGCTACGACACCATCGGCTTCGACCTGATCGGCATGCTCGTCGACGACCTGGTGGTCACCGGCGCCGAGCCGCTGTTCGTCACCGACTACATCGCGTGCGGCAAGGTCTTCCCCGAGCGCATCGCGGCCATCGTCGGCGGCGTCGCCGCGGCCTGCACCGCGGCCGGTGCCGCGCTGCTGGGCGGCGAGACCGCCGAGCACCCGGGGCTGCTGGAACCCGACGAGTTCGACATGGCCGGCGCCACCACGGGCGTGGTGGAGTACGACCGGATCCTCGGTGCGGACCGGGTGCGGCCCGGCGACGTGGTGCTGGCGCTGGCGTCCTCGGGCCTGCACTCCAACGGGTACTCGCTGGTGCGGCACGTGATCGGCACGGCCGGCTGGGCGCTCGACCGCGACGTCCCGGAGTTCGGACGCACCCTGGGCGAGGAACTGCTCACCCCGACCCGGGTCTACGCCCGTGACCTGCTGGCGATCATCGACAGCGTCGAGGTGCACTCGATCAGCCACATCACCGGTGGCGGGTTGGCCAACAACCTCGTCCGGGTGCTGCCCGACGGCGTGGTCGCCGACCTGTCCCGGACCACCTGGACGCCGCCGCCGGTCTTCCGCGTGCTCCAGGAGCTGGGCGGGGTCTCCCAGCCCGATCTGGAGGCCACCCTGAACCAGGGTGTGGGGATGGCGCTGGTGCTCCCGGCGGCCTCGGTGGACATCGCGGCCACGCTCGCCGAACGCGCCGGGATCGCGTCCTGGGTCCTCGGCGAGGTCCGCTCCGAGCCCGGCGCCCCGGCCCGCGTGGACCTGCACGGGGACCACCCGGCCTGAGCCCGGGCGTCGTCTTTGCGGCCGTGCCCTGATTGGGTACCCTTGGCCTCACGAACATACTTTGATTGATTCTTGAAGCGGCTCGACCGCTGCGAAGGGGGCTGACCTCATGGGGCGCGGCCGTGCGAAGGCGAAGCAGACCAAGGTCGCTCGCGATCTGAAGTACCGTTCCTACTCGACCGATTTCGGGTCGCTGGAACGCGAGCTTCGAGGCGATCCCTACGAACCGGGTGCGGAGCCCGAGTTCGAGGAGTCGACGGAAGAGGACACCGAGGACGACCAGTACGGTGACCTCGCCGACCGCTACGGCGACGACGGCGACCGCGACGAGCCCGAGGACTACCGCCGCATCGGCTGAGCCGGGACCTTGGTCCCTCCCCGTGGGTCGAAGGACCGGGGAGCGGATGGTGTGATCCGGCGCCAATCACGCGCTGGCAAGTATGGATGTGTATGAACCCGCTGGGGGGCCGTAGGACCCTCTCCGCCGTGGGAAGGGCGCCGGTAGGCTGACGCCGACCCATCCCACCGACGAACACCCCACCATGACCACACTCACCCCTGGCGTGGCCGGCGCGCGAGTCCTTGCCCTCGGCATCGCCGGCAGCCGTTTCGACACCGCTGACCTGTCGGCGCTCCTGGACTTCGTCGAGGCCGCCCCGGCGGGCGTCGGCGCGCGCCCGACGGTCCTCATCCTGGCCACGGCCGCCGGGGAGGCCGAGCACCTCGTGCTCGCGCACCGGCTGCGCGGCCTCGCCGAGGGCTGCGACGTCGCCGTCGTGCCGCTGGACCTCGCGGCGACCGCCGTCGAACTCACCGCCCGGATGGTCGCGGGCAGCGCCGACCTGGTGGATCCCGACCTGCTCCCCGAGCTCGCGCTGGCGTTCGCCGGTGCGATCGACACCGCGGCCGTCCTCGGCGATGTCTCGCGGCTCCGCGAACCGACGCCCACGCTCGCCCAGCACGCCCGTGGCCTGCTGCCGGGGGCGTGCTTCCTGGTGTCGCCGGCCGCTCCCGTGCTGTCGGGACGGGCGCTCGTCCAGCCGGCGTGGGAGGCGCTGGTGGCCGGTTCGGGCCCGCTGCGCATCGCTTCGGCCTCCCCGGGCGACCGGTTGGCCGCGTTCGTCGCGGCCCTGCCCGAAGGCACGGTCGTGGTCGACCCGCCGCCCGGCGCGCACGCCCAGCGCTGGGGTGCACGGAACTGGGTGGAGCTGTCGTGGCTCGGCGAGGACCCGGACGCCATCCGCCGGACCCTGTGCCAGCGGGAGACGTCCCGCTGCGACAACTGTGGACGCCGTGCCCTCACCGAGGTGTGCCCGTTCTGTTCCGCGGTTACCTATGGACTGCCCAGGCGACAGGAGGCCCAGACGTCATGAACCCACGGCAGCGACGGGGGGTGCTGCTCATGGTGATCGCGCTGATCGGCGCGCTCGCCGTCTTCATCTCCGTGCTCACCTTCGTCTCGAGCGTGAACGCCAACGTCGGCGGCAAGGTGAACGTGGTGACCCTGACCCGGGACGTCAAGGCCTACCACCCGATCGAGCTCGACATGGTCCAGACCGTGCAGGTGCCCGAGAAGTGGGTCTCGCCGACCGATGCCCGCGACCCCTCCGAGGTGGTGGGGCTGGTGCCCGTGGCCGACCTGTCCTCGGGCAGCTACGTCGACCGCGCGATGGTGACCTCACGTCCGGGCATCGCCAACGGGTTCCGCGAGATCGCGATCATGGTGGACGCCGAGACCGGCGTCGGCGGCAAGATCGGCTCCGGGGACCGGGTCGACATCATCGCCACCTTCGCCGGCCAGGACGAGAAGGCGCCGGTCGCCTCGTTCGTGGTCACCGATGCCCTGATCATCGACGTCGGCGTGGCCGAGGACGTCGAGAAGGCCAACTCCAGCGGCGGCTTCTCCGAGGGCAAGGCGCTGCCGGTCACGTTCGCGCTCACCGTGCGGGACGCCCTCCGGCTGGCGAGTGCGGAGAGTTTCGCCGTGAAGGTGCGGCTGGCGCTGCGGGCGAAGAACGACTCGTCCGACATCCCCTCACCGGACCGCACCTATGAGGAGGGTTACCGCTGATGCCGACCATGGTCGCGCTGGTCACTGCCAGCCAGGAGCTGCGCAGCTCGTTCGGCACGGTGGTGGCGGAAGCGCCCGAGATCGAGCTGGTCGGTGTCGTCAGCTCCACCAACGAACTGAACTCGCTGGTGCAGGAGACCCCCGATCTCGACGTGGTCGTGGTGGACGCCGGCATGTTCGACCCGCCCGGCCTCGAGGTCGTCCGCGAACTCGGGCTGAACGCGCCGCTGGTCGCGGTGGTGGTCGTCGGCAATGCCACCACCACCCTGGCCGCCGTCGTCGCAGCGGGCGGACGCGCGATGCTGAACCGCCCGCTGTCGCTCCAGGAGGTGCAGTCCCAGCTGGAGACCGCCGCCGCCTGGAGCCGGTCGCTGCGGCAGCACGTGAGCGGAAACGTGCACGGTGGACGCAACGAGCGCGGCGGCATCGTCGCGCTCGCCGGCGCGAAGGGCGGGGTGGGTACCTCCGTGCTCGCGACCGTGCTGGCCACGCAGGCCGCCGCCCTGGGCGAGACCGTCTGCCTGGTCGACCTCGACCTGCGGGCCGGTGACCTGGCCTTCCTCTGCGGTGTCTCGCCGCGCCGCAACATCTCCGACCTCGCCGGGCTGGTCGGCGACCTCACCATCCGCGGCATCCGCGAGGTGACGGTGGAGGTGCCGGCCGGCTTCACGCTCCTCGCCGCCCCCGATCGGGTCGAGCAGGCCGACGACGCCTCCGCCCCGGCGGTGCGCCAGATGCTGAACGAACTGCGCCGCCACTTCTCGGTGATCGTCGTCGACGCGGGTTCGGCCCTGGACGACGCCCGGGCGGCCGCGCTCGAACTGGCCGACGAGGCGATCCTGGTCGCCGACTGCGAGTTGATCAGCATCCGCGCCGGACGCCGGACCCTGGACGCCTGGGACCGGTTGAGCGTCCGCGAGTCCGGTGGGGTGCGGTTGGTGGTGAACCGCACCGACCGGCGCCGCGAGGTGCAGCCCGACCTGGTGGCGAAGCTGGTGAAGGTGCCGCTCACCCGTGCCTTCCCCGACGTGGTCGACGAGGTCGAGGAGCCGGTGAACTCCGGGCAACTGACCTCGGCGCGGATGCCGCAATTGGAGCGGGTGGCCAGGCAGCTCCTCGGCGACCTGGGCATCGGCACTCCGGTGAACGGCGCCGCCCTGGAACCGGCCACCGCCGGCGTGCGGCACCGGCGCCCGTTCGGCCTGCGGGCGCGCACCGAGGCCGGTAGTGCCGCGGTCGAACTGCCGGTGTTCATCACGATCTTCCTGATCGCGTTCTTCGCCGCCGCCCAGGCACTGGCGGTCGGGTTGGGCTACATCGTCGCCGGCAATGCGGCGAACGAAGTGGCCCGGGCGGCGTCGGTCGGCGCCACCGACGCGCAGATCGCCGCCACCGCCGACCACGCGATGGGCGGGTTCAGGCTCGAGCCGCGTGCCCGCGTGAACCGAGCCGCCCACACCGTGACGGTCGAGGTCAGCGTCCCGCAGCTGTACGGCTGGCTGCCTGAGGGTCTCGACCACGCGTCCGCGTCCACGTCCTACATCCCGGAGGACTGACATGGGCCGCGACGAGAAGGGCTCGGTGCTGATCGAGGTGGTGGTGGCGGTGCCGCTGCTGGTGCTGTGCACGATGCTGATCGTCCAGGGTCTCGTGCTGACGTCCGGCCTCGGCTCGATCGAGGTCGCGGCGAAGGACGCGGCCCGCGCGGCCGCCGACAGCTGCTCGTCGGTCACGCCCGGCACCGCCGCGCGCCGGGCCGTTCCCGAGTTCGTCACCGTCCGCGAGGTCGACATCGAACGGCTCGGTGACACCTACCAGGCACGCGTGGTCGCCGGGCTGCGGTACGGGGTCGCGCACATGGCCAGCGGCGAGTTCGAAGTGAGCCGCACCGCACGGATGCCGAGGCTCGACTCATGCCGCTGAGGGATCGCGTCGTCCACTCCGAGGCGAGGGCGGACGCCGAGAAGGTCGACCTGGTCGGGGCCTACCTGACCCGGCTGATCGACGAGCTCGACCGGGAGGAGCTGCGCAACCTCAGCGACGCCCAGCGACGGGTGCGCCTCGAGCGGCGCCTCGGTGAGCTGATCAGCATCGAGGGCCCGGTGATGAGCGCCCGCGAGCGCGCCGACTTCATCAAGCGCGTGGTCGACGAGGCGCTCGGCCTCGGCGTCCTCGAACCGCTGCTCGCCGACCCGTCGGTGACCGAGATCATGGTCAACGGGCCCGCCACCGTCTACGTGGAACGGCGCGGCGTCGTCGAGCGCAGCCCGATCGCCTTCTCGTCCGAGGCGCAGCTGATGCAGACCATCGACCGCATCGTCTCCCGCGCCAATCGCCGGGTGGACGAGTCCAGCCCGATGGTGGACGTCCGGCTCGCCACCGGCGAGCGCGTGAACGTGATCATCCCGCCGCTGGCGGTGGACGGGGCGCTGGTGACGATCCGGCGCTTCCCGCGGTCGTTCCGGCTCTCCGAACTGGTCGAGCGGGAGACCCTCGACCAGCAGGCGATGCTGCTGCTGAGCGCGTGCGTGCGGGCGGAGTTCAACATCGTGATCTCCGGCGGCACCGGCACCGGCAAGACCACCTTCCTCAACGCGCTGTCGGCGATGATCCCGCCCGAGGACCGCATCATCACGATCGAGGACGTCGCGGAGCTCTCGCTGCAGCAGCCGCACGTCGGACGCCTGGAGGCGCGCCCGGCGAACGTCGAGGGCAAGGGCCAGATCACGATCCGCGACCTGGTGCGCAACAGCCTGCGGATGCGTCCCGACCGGATCGTGGTGGGCGAGGTCAGGGGCGGGGAGACCCTCGACATGCTCCAGGCCATGAACACCGGCCACGCCGGCTCGATGGCGACCGTGCACGCGAACTCGGCCGAGGACGCGCTGGTGCGGCTGGAGACCCTGGCCTCGATGAGCGAGCTCGACCTGCCGGTCGAGGTGCTCCGCGACCAGATCAACGGTGCGATCGACGTGATCGTCCACCTGAGCCGGTTCCCCGACGGCAGCCGCAAGGTGGTGGAGATCAGCGTCCTGACCTCGAAGCGCCGCGAGAACTACACCGTCGCGCCGATCCTGGAGTTCGTGCACGAGCCGCTCGTCCGCGGCCAGTCGGTGACCGGCCGGTTCGTGGCGCACGAACTGCCCGCCGACCTGGTGGAACGACTGGTCTCCAGCGGCGAGAACGTGCCCGCGGCGTTCACCGAAGGAGGCCGGCGATGGATGCCATGACCATCATCGTGCTGACGTTGGTGGCGCTGGCGCTCGCGCTGATCGCCGGCGCGGCCCTGTACGACGCGGGCAGTCGCAAACAGGAGATCGTGCTGGCCTCCAGCGGCGACCAGAACACCGGGGTGTTCACCCGCTGGCGGCGGCTCGCCAACACCTCCCTGCGTTCCACCCGGTGGGGGCTGCGGCTCGACCAGCGGCTGGCCGGCGCCAGCCTGGACCTCGGGCCCGCCGACTACGTGATGGTGGTCGGCGGAGTCGCGCTCCTGGTCGGCCTGACCGGACGCCCCCTGCTGGGCTATCTCGGCGCCGGCGTGATCATGTTCGGCATCGCCTTCCTCGCCGACCGGTGGCTGTCGCGGCAGCAGCGGCGGCGTGCCGAACGGTTCATCCTCCAGCTGCCCGAGCTCGCCCGGGTGCTCGGCAACGCCGCCAGCGCGGGCCTCGCGCTGCGCAGCGGCATCGACCTGGTGGCGCGGGAGATGGACGCGCCCGCATCGGAGGAGTTCGCCGAGGTCGGGCGCCGGCTCAGCCTCGGTACGCCGCTGGAGGACGCCCTGCGCGACCTCTCCCGTCGGCTGCCGTCCCCGGAGCTGGCGGTGCTGGTGAAGACGATCGTGGTGCAGAGCCGGGCCGGTGGTGCGCTGGTGACCGCTCTGACGAGCATCGCCAACACCCTGGACGACCGCCGCGAGCTGAACCGGGAACTGAAGACCACCGTGACCGGCGCGGTGTTCATCGGGTGGCTGGTGGTCGCGATCGCGATCGGCTCGGTGCTGGTGATGAACGTGATCTCGCCGGGGGCGCTGGACGCACTGGTGCAGACCCTCCCCGGCCAGATCGTGCTGGTCGTCGCGGGGTCGCTCTTCGTGGTCGGCCACCTCCTGATCGGCCGGATCACCAGGATCGAGGTGTGAGGTGCCGTTGATCCTCGCCCTCGCCACCACCGCGGTCTTCGCGCTGTGGGTGGCCGGCTGGCGGCTGAGCCGTTCCACCGGGCTGGAGGACGTGGAGGAGCAGCTGGTGCCGCCGGTGGCGGGCGAGGCGCGCGGGCCCGGCCCGGTGGTGCGGATCAGCGAGTTCCTCGGCATCCGGTTCCAGCGCTACCTGTTCTCGCTGTACGGCCCGTACCGGATCCAGCAGCTCGACCTGCTGCTCGACCGGGCCGGCCGCCCGGAGGGAATGAGCGCCCGCGACTTCATCCGCCGCCAGGCCGGCATGATCGCGATCGGCGTGTTCACCGGTGGCCTGCTCCTGATCGCCGGGATGTGGATCTTCGCCGTGCTGGTCGTGGCCGCGTTCTCGGCGATGCTGCCGCTGTGGTTGCGCGGCCTGGCGCGGCGCCGGCAGGCGTCCATCTCCCGCGACCTGCCCGACTTCCTCGACGTCCTCGCGGTCACGGTCTCGGCCGGGTTGTCGTTGCAGAGCGCGATGGAACGGGTCGCCGAGGCCGACGACCGGCCGCTGAGCACCGAGATCCGGCGCGTCCTGGAGGATCTACGGCTGGGGGTCAGCCGGCGCGAGGCGCTCACCGCGCTGCGCGACCGCAACGACAGTCCCTCGGTCGGGTCGTGGGTGACCGCGATGCTGCACGCCGAGGAGCTCGGCTCGCCCCTGTCCGGCGCCCTGAACGAGATCGCCGCGGACATTCGCCGGGAGGCCGCGCAGCTGGCCCGCCGGCAGGCCGCCAAGACCTCTCCGAAGGTGAGCCTCGTGGTCAGCATGGTGATCCTGCCCGGGGCGATGCTGTTGATCCTGGCCTCGATCGTGCTCACGAACTCCGACCTGCTGGGGTCGTTGACGAAATGAAACCCGACCAGATCCACGAACTGGCCATGGCGGTCAAGGTGCTGTGCGACGTCCGCCTGGCCTGCAGCGCCCTGATGGTGGTCGCGGTGCCGGCGATGGGCCTGGGCCCGGAGGTGCTGGCGGTCATCGGCGCGAGCCTGGCCATGTCGTACGTGTTGCTGCGCCACTGGGACCCGCTGGGGGCCCGCCTCGTGCAGGGCTGGGTGTTCCCGTCGCTGGAGTCGCTGGTGGCCATGCTGCTGTTCGTCGAGTTCGGCAACAGTGGTCTGGGCGGGGCCTATCTCGGCGCCACCCTGGCGCTGCTGGCGTGCGCGGGCGGGGTCCGGGCGATGCTGCTGTCGTTCGGCGCCTTCATCCCGATCGTGGTGCTGGCGGTGTGGGGGGTGTTCCCCACCCTCGGCGGGGCCAGCGTCCGGGAGTGGATCTGGCTGCTCAGCCTGGTGATCCTCCAGGTCGCCTGCGGGCTGGGCGGGTTCTACCTCCGCACGATGCTGTTCTCCCGGGTCGACCTCGTCGAGCAGCGGCGGGCCGTCGAGCTCGTGGAGGCGTCCAGCCGGGAACGGCTGCGGCTCGCGCACGAGTTGCACGACGGCGTCAGCAAGTCACTGCACGGCTGCCACATGATCGCGGAGTCGCTGAGCCGCCAGCTGGCGCGGGAGGACCACCCGCAGACGCCGAAGGCGCGCGAGCTCACCCACTCCCTCGACGTCGCCCGGCAGGAGTCGCGCGACCTGCTGTACGAGCTCCGGCAGGTGCCGGCCGACGACCTGGTCCCGCCGCTGCGTTCGGTCCTGGGACGGTGGGCCGAGCACAACCCCGGGGTCGAGGTGCACGACGAGCTGGGCACCGCGCCGGTCGTGGTGACCGTCCGGGTGCGGCACGAGGTGGCGCGGGCGGTGGGGGAACTGCTGGAGAACGTCCGGCGGCACAGCGGCAGCACCGACGTGCGGGTCACGCTGGCCCCGGTGGCTGACGGACACGCGCTGCTGACGGTCGCCGACACCGGCGTCGGCATGGCCGTGGCCGACCCCGAACGGCTCAAGCGGGAGGGGCACTTCGGGCTGGCCGGGGTGCAGGAGCGGGCCGAACTCGTCGGCGGCTCCTGCCGCACGGTGTCGGGCCCGGGCGGCACCCGGGTGCAGATCGGGTTCCCGGTCGTGGACGACGAGGAGAGGGGCGCGGCATGAGGGTCCTGGTGGTGGACGACAACCCGATCGTCCGGGTCGGCCTGCGGACGATGCTCACCGATCTGCCACAGGTGCGGGAGGTCGTCGAGGCGGTGAACGGGCGACAGGCCCTGGAGCGCCTCGCCGGGCCGGACCGGTTCGACGTGGTGTTCCTCGACGTGCGGATGCCCGTGTTGGACGGTCTCGGAGCCCTCGAGGGCATCACCGACACCCCGGTCGTGATGTTGACCAGTTCCGACGAGCCCGACACCGTGCGCAGGGCGCTCGCACTGGGCGCGCGCGGCTATCTGGTGCACGGCGAGTTCGGCGAGGCGGAACTGGTCGCGGCGCTGGCCACCTGCAGCCAGGGTGGCATGGTGCTCAGCCCGCCCGCCGTCGAGGCGATGTTCGCGCCGGCGCCGTCCACCGACCCCGTGGATGACACCGTCGAGAAGGCCGAGCGGCTGGGCCTGACCGCCCGTGAGGCCGAGCTGGTGTCCGCGCTGGCGGACGGCCTGAGCAACGCCCAGATCGCCAAGCGGCTGTACCTGTCGGAGAAGACGGTGAAGAACCACCTCAACCGCATCTACGCCAAGATGGCCGTCACCAGCCGGGCCGAGGCCATCGTGGCCTGGCTGAGCCACTGAGGTGGGACCTGTGGCCGGACGAGATTGGGTCCCCGGGTGGGCCTTACGGCTCTGGGAGCCGACGACGCCGCTCCGTAGTGTTTCTGGTGTCAAGCCACCCCCCGCAAGGGACAACAGGAAGCAGGAGCATCATGAACAAGGCACTGGAACTGTACGTGAAGGCCACCACCGGCCTGGAGCACCTGCGTCGCTCGGAGCGCGGCCAGGGCACGATCGAGTACGTCGGGATCCTGTTCATCGTCGCGGCGATCTGCGCCGCCGTGCTGACCTTCGTGAAGGGCGCGGACGGTACCCCGATCGGCCAGGCAGTGATCGACGCCGTGGTGAAGGCGATCACGGACCTGGTCGGCTGACCACCCCCATCCGGCCGGGTGCCCGCTCTCAACGGCGGGCACCCGGCTTCGTGGCATTCTCGGGGGACAGGCAACGAGGAGGCGGAATGACCAAGGTGATCCCGGTCCTGGCGGCGCTGCTGCTCGCGCTCGTCGGGTGCACGCCGACCCAGCCGACCACGCCGAGCCCGACCGCGCCGGCGACGACGGCCGGCACGTCCGCCACACCGACGGCGACCCCGGTGGCACCCGGACAGCGCTACGAGCTCCCCGCCGACACCGACGTCGCGCAGTGGGGTGAGCCGCTCGCGAGCCTGACCGGCAAGAAGCTCTCCGACCCTCGGCTGATCACCAGCCGCCAGGGCTGGCGGGTCGACCTGATGGGTGTGTACCGGCTGGCTCCCGACCGGGTGCTGGCCGAGTTCCGGTTGAACGCCGACAACGCCGTCCGTCCCGACCTGAAGGTCTGGAACGACCCCGACTACGACTGGTGGTTCCACCCGAACGACCCGAAGAACGCCGGCTACACCGGCACCGTCTGGGAGTTCTCCGACGTCCAGCTGAAAGTGGACGGCGACGACACCAGCTACCGGGCGGTGCGCACCGCGTCCCACTACTGCCTGTGCACGATGAGCACCGAGAACGTGAAGGGCTTCGGCGACTACCCGGCCTACGTCGTGCTGACCACCCCCACCGACGCGTCGACGGTGAACCTGTCGCTGCGCGACGTCGGCACGTTCTCCGACGTCGCGGTGAGCGCCGGCATGCCGGAGCGTTCGGTGGTGCCGCTGGGCTTCGGCTACCAGTTGCGTCTCGGAGCGGTGACCCGGCCGGTGGCGGGGACGGTCCGCGTCCGGTTCTCCCTCGAACTGCCGGCGGCCGGGATCGCGGGCACGACGTTCCGTCCGCGCTACATGTACCAGGTGGGCGGGGCGGCGCCCTGGAAGGAGCTCGTCGACTCCTCCAGCAGCTACCAGAACCTGATCGCGCTGGATCCCGGCGGGGTCGACGGCGGCTGGCCGAAGACGAGCAGCCAGGGCAAGTGCGAGAGCTGCACGGTCACGCAGGGGTACCTGTCGAAGCCGGGCACGGCGATGGACCTCGAGATCGACCTGCCCGACCCGGGCAGTGCGACGGTGATGGTCGCACCGACCGTCGGCTGGCCGTTCTCCGCGGTGCCCAGCGACGGCACGGCGAGTGCGAACAGCGGCCTGGTGCACTACCGCCCGCAGTCGAGGACGACCGGTGCCGACATCTCCGACGGCGACTTCAACCTCGACACGGCCGTGCTGTTCAAGGTCGACAAGGCGACGCTGACCGCCCGGGCCAGCGCCACCCTCGACAAGGTGGCCAAGGCGCTGCAGGGCCAGTCGGGACGGGCGGTGGTGATCGTCGGCCACACCGACAGCACCGGCAGCAACGCGCACAACCTGGACCTGTCGCGGCGCCGTGCGGCCGCGGTGGAGGCCGCGCTGGAGAAGCGCCTGGGCGCTGGCTGGACGTTCACGACCGACGGAAAGGGCGAGGGTGACCCGCGGGTGCGCGAGAGCGGCCTGTCCGGGGCCCAGCTGGAACGGGCCCGCGCGCTGAACCGGCGGGTGGAGGTGAGCGTGAAATGACCCCGGCCGGCCGGGGCCGCCGACGCGACCAGCGCGGACAGGCCTCGATGGTGCTCGTCCTCGCCGTCCCGGCGTTGCTCGTGATCGCGCTGATCCTGGTCAGCGTCCTCGGTGACGCGGTGATGAAGCGGACCGAGACGAGCACCGCGGCGGACGCGGCCGCCCTGGCCGCGGCGGAGGAGTGGCGCAGCTACGTCGCCGACGAGCTGGGCGCGGCCGACGACCTGCTGCCCGCCGAGGCGCTCGACCGGCTGAGGGTGCTGCTCACCACCGATGCCGCCCTGCTCGACCGGGGTCGCGTGGCGAGCCGCGCGCGCGAACTCGCCGCGGGCAACGACGCCACCGTGACCAGCCTCACCGTGCGGCGGACCGTGCGTGGGCTGGAGTTCGCGGTGAGCACCCGCAACGTCGACGTGGTCAACGAGAGTTCGGCCAGGGCGGAGGCGCAGGCGACCGCCGCCGTCGAGCTCACCGCCGGCGCGTGCTGGCGGGGCGCGGTGCTCGGGCTGGTCTACGAGGGCCGCTGCCTGGACTGGGAGGGCCTCTCGGACGAGCTGGTCCCCGCACCCCCCAGGGAGCCGGCTCCCGAGCCGGACCCCGACGAGCCGACCCCCTCGCCGACGCCCACCCCCAGGGTGGCACTGACCCCGTTCCGGGCGGACACCCGGCTGGTCGCGTGAGCCGGCCCATCGCCGGACCCGGGCCGGGCGTGCTCCTCCACAACGGCTCCCCGGTGGCCCCGCTGCTGGTGGCCGACACGGCTGCGGCCCGTGCCCGCGGGCTGCTGGGCACCGACGGGATCGACGGCGCGCTCTGGCTGGAGCCGTGCCCCAGCGTGCACATGATGGGCATGCGCTACCCGATCGACGCCGCCACGCTCGCTGCGGACGGCACCGTCCTCGACGTCCGGACGCTGCGTCCCTGGGTCGGGATGACGCCGGTCCGGCGTGGCGCGAAGGTCACCGTCGAGGCATCGGCGGGCTTCCTCGCCTCCCACGGGATCGGTGTCGGCGACCGGCTGGCGATCGGCGAGGCGGAGTGACCCCACAGGTGTTCGTCGGCCTCGTGCTGGCGGTGTCGGTCGCGGTCGGCCTGTGCGTCACCGCGTGGCTGCGGCGGGGCCGGCACCGGCGGCCCGACGAGCAGGACCTGCCGCGGCGGTCCTTCCTCTGGGTCGCGTTGCTCACGCCGGTGGCGGCGACCGTGGCCGCGATCGGGCTGGTGAGCCGCTGGCCGATCGGGGTGGCTGCCGGACCTGTGCTGTTCGTCCTGGGCTGGGTGCTCGCGGCCGGTGTGGACGCCGACGTGGGCCGCCTGCCGAACCGGCTCACCGTGCCGCTGGCGGGAACGGCCCTCGTCTGGGGGGTGGCGCTGGCGGCCGTCCGCGGTGACGTCGGGGCCGGGGTGCGGACGGTCCTGGGGGCGGTCGCGCTCGGTGGCGCCTACCTGGCGTTGATGGCGTTGTCCGGACTGGTCACCGGCCACGGCGGCGGCCTGGGTGCCGGCGACGCGAAGCTGGCGCTCAGCATCGGTGCCGTCCTGGGCTGGTTCAGCTGGGGGAGCATCCTGGGCGGGTTCCTGCTCGCCTTCGTCCTGGGCGCGGCCCAGGCACTGGTCCTGGTGGTGGCCCGGCGCGCCCGCCGGAGCGACGCGTTCAGCTTCGGCCCGGCCATGGCGTTCGGCGCTGCCCTCGCCCTCGTCGTGGCGTGAGCAGATCCGGGACCTAGGGCCCAGTGCAGCCGGGACCATGCGCTCTGGGCGAGGGCCCTGCGGCGCACCCAGGATTGACCTCATGATCGTTGAGGTTGACCACACCCCCGCCACGAGGACGCGTTCGCAACGCGGCGTGGCCACGGTCGAGTTCGCGGGGATCATCTTCGTCGTGATGGTGATCATGTCCGGCGTGGTCAGCCGCATGGACGCCACCCCCTATCCCTCCGCGTTCTGGTGGGGCGTCTGCAAGGCCTACAGCACCGCTCCCGGCGTCACCGGCATCCAGTGCGGCACCCCACCCTCGGGTGATCCGGCCAACCCCGACAACCCGGCCGCCGAGGACCGGGCCGACGACCTGAACATCGCCTGCGTCGCCAGCCAGACCAACCGCACCGACGGCATCAACGTGGTCGTCTACGGCATCCGGGTCGGCGAGGGCGGCACCGACGAGATCAGGATCAACGCCGACGGCACCGCGACCGTCACCCTCAGCCAGACCACCGAGGCGGGCGTCGAGGCGGCCATCGCCAACGGCTCCCTCAAGGGCAGCGTGTACGCGGTCGGGAACGGCGAACTGAAGTACACCTACAACTTCCCCGACGCCGCGTCGGCCAAGAAGTTCCTCGACGAGCGCCGCAACGTCCTCAACCGGGTCACCGACACGGTGATCCCCGGCGCCCAGACCCTCAACGAGCTCTCCACCCGCCTGGGCAACTGGATGGGCGAGAACATTGGCGACAAGATGCCGTGGGTCAGCGACGCAGACCGGGCCGCGAACGACCAGGAGCGCGCCAACAACACCGCGGACGCGATCAGCATCGCCGTCGGCGCGAAGGCCAACGCCTCCGGCAAGGTCGGCACGGGCGACATCAAGGGCCAGGCCGAGATCGAGCTGAGCGCCAAGGGCGAGGCGCTGGTCAACTTCGACTCCAGCAAGGGGTCCTCGTTCACCGGCACCGTCGAGGGCAAGCTGAGCGCCGGCGTGAGCGCGAAGTTCGGCGATCCGAAGAACGGTGTCGGCGCACTGTTCGGGGTGAGCGCCCAAGGCGGCGCGAAGGGCGGCTACAAGGTGGTCTTCGACTCCGACGGCAACCCCACCCAGCTGGTCCTGACGCGGGAGCTGACCGGCCAGGCCGTCGGTGACGCGACCCTCCAGGCCGGCACCGCGAAGCTGCCCGGCGCGAAGGGCGGTGTCGGCGGGATCTGGGCGACGACCTGGACCCTCGACCTCTCCGATCCGGCGAACCGTGCTGCCTTCGACGCCACGTTCACCGTCGGCTCGGTCAGCGCCGGCGACTACACCGGTGCGGTTGCGCTGCCGAACCTGTCCATGACGCCGGAACAGATCTCGAAGTGGCTCACCCTGGCCGACCGGATCGACGCCGACAGCTACGAGGCGAACTACAAGTATGTCCTCGCCAGCGGCTCCGTCAGTCCCAGCGACAAGGACTACGAGCTCAAGGAGGGGGTGTTCGGGGCCGGCCTGACCATCACCGAGACCAGCCGTATGCTGAACAGCGCCACGGGACGCGACCACCGCACCGGCGGGCCCGAGGTGCCGCTGGCCACCTGCGAGTGATCGTGGCAGCAACACGTGTTCCTCGATCGCGGGAAAGGACATCGACGATGCGGGGTTTCCTGACCGCCCTTGTGGTGGGCACGCTCGCGGCAGCGCTGGGCGGGTGCACCGGTGGGACGCCGGCATCGTCCGGCCCGGCGACCACTGCCGGCACCCCGGCCGCGAGCGCGAGCGCCGCGGTGCCCGACGGCTACACGCGGCGCACCGGCGACCACTTCCGGGTGGACGTCCCGTCCGGCTGGAGCGACATCGCCGCCGACGCCCGTTCCTACCCGGAGGCCGCCCTGGAGGTGGGTGTCCCGTTCACCGGCCAGCCGACGCTGCAACCCCGGCTCGTGGTCTGGGTCGACCGGTCGGACAACCTGGGCACCGCCACGTCCCAGGCGCAGCTCACCGAGACCAGGATCCGCTCCGAGATCGCCGGGGTGAAGGTCGGGGACATCACCGAGGCGAGCGTGGCCGGTGCGGTCAGCGCGGTGTGGTTCGAGTACAGCTACCACATGGACGAGGCCACCTCGAAGCAGGACACCATCCTCGAGGCCGCCGACTACCGCATCCGTGACCTCACCGTGCAGGTCGACGGCAAGCCGCAGTTCGGCTTCCGCTACAGCGCGGAGGCGAACGCGTTCGACGAGAGCGTCTGGGCGACGATGCTGTCGAGCATCGTCGTGAGTTCCGACGGCTGAGGATGGGCGGGGTGCGCAGGATCTCCTGGGGCAGTGCGGTGATCGGCGGGCTGCTCGGGCTGGCGCTGGTGCTGCTGTTCGTCTACGTCGTCGCGGAGCCGATGCTGGCCGGGCTGTCCCGGCTGGGCAGCATCATCAGCGTGGGCACGATGGTCCTCGTGCTCGCGCTGCTGCGGGTGGTGGCGGGCATGTGGACCGCCCAGCTGGTGCGGCGCCGCTACGAGGTGCTGCACCGCACCGAATTCCTGCCGACGGCGCTCGTGGCCGCGGTCATCGGGTGGGCGCTCTACAGTGCCCTCGTGCTCGTCGCCGCCGGGCCGATGGGCACCGCCGTCGATGTCGGACGGCTGTTCCTCGACGTCCTGCAGTGGCTGTTCGAGTACGGCATCGGCGCCTTCCTGGTCTCGCCCCGCCTGCCGGCGGCGCGTCCCGGTCCGGCGGCGAACGTCCAGCGCCGGCGGCGCTGAGGGCTCAGCCCGCCCAGCGGGCGGCGAACCAGTACAGGAACAGGCCGATCCCCACGCTGAGGGCGATGCCGAACAGGTTCGTGACGACACGGCCGGTCAGCGGACCCGGGACGACCTCGGCCGAGCCTGCGGGGTCGGCCGGGTCGAACCAGACCGGCAGGGTTCCGCCCGGCTCGGGGCAGGCGTCGACGGGCTCGGAATTCCGGAAGCGTCGGTTGTTCCCGCTGCCGTCGGCGAACTCGACCAGGGGCGTCCGGGTGGTCGCCATGCCTTCGCCCGCGGACTCGTAGCCGAGTTCGACCTGGAGCACCCGGCCGGTCGTGGTGGCGCCGCCGCGGCGGCGACGAGCGCCGGCGAGCAGTCGCGCCAGGTTCACCACGCAGAGCAGGCCGCAGCCGAACAGCGCGACCAGACCGATGACCAGCCAGACCGGCACGGGGCCTCCTCCGCTCGCAGGGCGTCCGTCGTCCTCGACTCTAGCGAGCAGCCCTCGCCGGGTCGGGGACGGACAGCGCGGCCAGCGTCACGAACACCAGACCGGTGACACCGATCGCCAGCAGCGGGGACGCCATCGGCGCCACCGTGAGCGAGACGATCGAACCGGCGACGGTGGCCACGTCCTCCCCGACGCGCTGGAGCAGTGCCTGCGCACCCCACCCCAGGACGCCGCCGAACAGCAGCGCCCAGCCGAGCAGGCACGCGCCGAGCGTGATCAGGCCGGTGCGGACGCCGGGCCACGTCCAGACGGCGAGCACGGCCAGCGCCAGCGCCAGCCACGGCAGCCAGCCGGAGAGCGCGTCGAGTACCCGATACCCGGTCTGGAGCCCAGGCAGCAGGGCCGGGTCGACCGTGACCAGGGTGATGCCGCCACTCACCTGCGGCAGCCGGTCCAGGAACGGGACGCCGGCGGCGGTCAGTCGTTCCTTGAGCGCGTCCGCGAACGGGGCGAACCGCAGCTGCACCTGGCCGTCGACCACCTGGAGGCGTCCGGGGTCGTCGGTGAGCAGCGAGACGAGTTCGTCGTGCGCGAGGCGCAGTCCGGCCGTGGTCGCGTCCGCGAACAGGTCACTGCCCGCCGCCTCGGTGACCACGCGTCCGACCAGCGCGGTGAGCAGGCGGTTCTCGCCGAAGCCCAGCTGCTGCACCACCGCGTCGGTCAGGCGTCGGGTGAGCACCTCCTGCACGGGCTGGCTGCTCACGACGGGGGAGTAGGTGGCGACGAACGCATCGGTGTCGCCGACCAGTTCGTGCGCGCGGTCGGCCACCACGCCCAGGCAGGCGGCCAGCCCGGCGAGCAGGGCCAGGAGGACGGCGACCGCCGTCCGGGCCGCGTTCAGCCCTCGCCCACCACTTCGGCCAGCTCCAGCCACTGCCCCTCCAGCTCCTCCTGGCGCGCCAGCTCGGAGTCGAGGTGTTCGCCCAGTGCGACCAGTCTCTCGTAATCGGCGGCGTGGGTGGCCAGCTGTGCGTGAAGTTCCTCGATGCGGGCGCCGGTCTTCTCCAGCTGCGACTCCACCCGGGCGAGGTCCTTGCGGGCCTGGCGCTGGCGGGCGGCGTCGGAGGCGGAGGGACGGGGGCCTTCGGGACGCGTCCGGCCTCGTTCGTCGCCCGGGCGCTCCTCAGTGACCTTCCTGGCGCGACGGCGTTCCAGGTACTCCTCGACGCCGCCGGGCAGCAGTACGCAGCTGCCGTCGCCGAGCAGCGCGTACTGCACGTCACAGGTGCGCTCGAGGAAGTAGCGGTCGTGAGAGACCACCAGCAGCGTGCCGGGCCAGCTGTCGAGGTAGTCCTCGATCACGGTGAGGGTGTCGATGTCGAGGTCGTTGGTGGGCTCGTCCAGCAGCAGCACGTTCGGCTCGCTCAGCAGCAGCCGCAGGAACTGGAGCCGGCGCCGCTCGCCGCCGGACAGCTCCCCGATCCGGGTCACCAGCCGCTGGCCGGAGAAGCCGAAGTCCTCCAACAGGCTGGACGCGGACGCGTCGCGTCCGGTCGCCAGGCGCACCTGGTTCTGGAGCCGCTGCACCGACTCCAGCACGCGCTCGGTGTCGTCCAGCTCGGTGACCGCCTGTTCCTCGGCGCGCTGGCGCGCCCCGCGTCGAGACTCGCGCTCGTCCTGACGCTCCGCGCCCGGACGACCACTCGTCTGGGAGAGGTGGCCGACGCGCAGGGTGCGTCCCTGCTTGACCTTGCCCTGCTGCGGCGCCACCTCGCCGGTCAGCAGCCGGAGCAGGGTGGTCTTGCCCGAACCGTTCACGCCGACGATGCCGATGCGGTCGCCCGGCCCGATCGAGAGGTCGAGGTGGTCGACGAGCACCCGTCCGTCCGGGATGGCGTAGCTCACGCCGTGCAGGTCGAACACGTCCTTGCCCAGCCGGGCGGTGGCGAACTCGCGCAGCGCCATCGTGTCGCGGGCGGGCGGCTCGTCCCGGATCAGCACGTTGGCGGCGTCGATCCGGAACTTCGGCTTGCTGGTGCGCGCGGGCGGGCCGCGGCGCAGCCAGGCGAGCTCCTTGCGCAGCAGGTTCTGCCGGCGGGACTCGTTCGCGGCGGCCTGCCGGACGCGCTCGGCGCGGGCCAGCACGTACGCCGCGTAGCCGCCGTCGTAGGCGTCGACGACCGCGTCGTGCACCTCCCACACCCGGTTGCAGACCGCGTCGAGGAACCAGCGGTCGTGGCTGACCACGAGCATCGCGGTGCCGGCGGCCTGGAGCAGGTTGAGGTGCGCGGCCAGCCAGGCGACCGCCTCCACGTCGAGGTGGTTGGTGGGCTCGTCGAGCACCAGCAGGTCGTGGCCGGCCAGCAGCACCCGGGCCAGGCTCACCCGGCGCCGCTCGCCGCCACTGAGTTCGGCGACCGGCCGGGCCAGGTCGATGGTGCCGAGCAGGTGCGTGACCACCGCGCGCTTGGCGGCGTCCGCGGCCCACACGTGGTCGGCACGTCCGCCGACCACGACGTCACGGACGCTGGCGTTCTCGGCGAAGTCCTCCACCTGGCCCAGGTGGCCGATGGACGCCGACCGGTTGCAAACGACCTGCCCGGTGTCGGGCTCGCGCTCACCGACCAGCAGCTGGAGCAGCGTCGACTTGCCGTCGCCGTTGCGTCCGACGACGCCGACCACGTCACCGGTGTCGAGGCCGAGGCTCACCCCGTCCAGCAGGATGCGCGTGCCGAAGGCGAGTGAGACCCGCTCGGCGTTGACCAGGTTCGCCAAGGGAGGGGGCGCTCAGCGTCCGCGCATCGCCCGGTTGACGCCCTTCGAGCTGGGCAGCGGGCCGCGCGGCATCGGCACCTTGGGCCGGACCGCGTCCAGCGCCTTCAGCCGGGCCTTCAGGTCGGTGACCTGGCTGGGCTCCAGCTTCTTGGGGAGCTTCTTGATGGTGTCGGCGAGCTTCGCCAGCGGCACCTGGCCCTCGCCGTCCCCCATCACGATGGTGGTGACGACCACGCCGTAGGCGACCTGCTCGTGCTTCTTGGTCTCGGCGGCCAGCAGCGTCTTCACCCGGCTCGGGACGCCCTCGCCGATCAGCACGACGCCGCCCGGCCCGACCGCGCGGTGGATCACGTCCAGCTGGCGGGTGGCGGTGATCACCGGGCTGTAGAACCACTTCTTCTTGTCCAGCATCGACAACGCGACCTCGGCCGAGCCGGGCTGGCCGGCGTAGCGGACGAAGGTGGCCTTCTTGGCGCGGTCGAGCAGCACCCACAGCCCGGCGGTGATGCCGCTCATGACGCCGAGCAGCAGCCACGTCCACAGCGGCGGGAACAGCAGGCCGATGACCAGGCCGAGGACGACCAGGCCGAAGAAGACCACGCCGAGGTACAGGTTGAGCTTCGGGTCGGCCTCGGCGGTGACCTTGTAGGTCTGCCAAATCTGCTTGTACCACGGCCAGTCGCGCGGGTTCGTGGAGGACTTCTTCGCCAGCTTGGCCGCCTTGACTTCAGCCTTCTGCTGGGCGGCCAGCTCCTTGGCCTTCTCGCTCGCCATCATGCACTCCGGGTCTCGTCGGGCGACTGCTGATCGCGGGCCGCCATGGCCTGCCGGTACAACCGGCCGGCTCGGTAGGAAGAACGTACCAATGGTCCGCTCAACACACCGACAAAGCCAATTCCGGTGGCCTCCTCGGCGAGCTCGTCGAACTCGGCCGGGGTGACCCAGCGGTCGATCGGGTGGTGGCGGACGGACGGGCGCAGGTACTGCGTGATCGTCAGCAGCTCGGTGCCGGCGGCGTGCAGGTCGCGCATCGCCTCGCTGATCTCCTCGCGGGTCTCGCCCATGCCGAGGATCAGGTTCGACTTGGTGACCAGGCCCTCCGCGCGCGCCCAGGTGAGCACCTGCAGCGACTTGTCGTAGCGGAAGCCGGGACGGATCTGCTTGAAGATGCGCGGCACGGTCTCGACGTTGTGGGCGAAGACCTCCGGGCGGGTGTCGAAGATCTGCTGGAGCAGCTCGCGGCGTCCGGAGAAGTCGGGGGCGAGCATCTCCACGCCCACCCCGGGGTTCATCGCGTGGATCTGCCGGATGGTCTCGGCGTACAACCAGGCGCCCTCGTCGGCGAGGTCGTCGCGGCAGACACCGGTGACGGTGGCGTAGCGCAGGCCCATCGTGCGCACGGACTCGGCGACCCGGACCGGCTCGGCGGTGTCGTACCCGGACGGCTTGCACGACTCGATCTGGCAGAAGTCGCAGCGTCGGGTGCAGGAGTCGCCGCCGATCAGGAAGGTGGCCTCGCGGTCCTGCCAGCACTCGAAGATGTTCGGGCAGCCGGCCTCCTGGCACACGGTGTGCAGGCCCTCGTCCTTCACCAGCTGCTGGAGCTCGCGGTAGTCCGGGCCCATGGTGGCGGTGGTCTTGATCCACGACGGCTTGCGCTCGATCGGGGTCTGGGAGTTGCGGACCTCGAGGCGGAGCAGGCGTCGCGGCTGGGTGTCGGTCACCCGGTCATCCTAACCGCCCTTGCCGCGCCGGACTCCGCCGCGTCCGGCCCGAACGCTCGCGGACGGAAACGCCCCCGTCCGCTTCGCCCTCCTCGCCACCGAATTGTCCCTTCGCCACCGGAATTCCGGTGGCGAAGGGACAATTCGGTGGCGAAGTTGGTCGGGTCAGCCGGTGAGGCCGTAGGTGATCGTGGGTGGCGCGGCCGTGTCGACCGGTTCGGCCACCGGCAGCACCACCGGGTGCAGGTCGGGCGACTGCTCGAACGGACGGAAGGCCAGCAGCTCGCTCAGGTGGGGTTCCAGGTCGCGTCCGACCTCGACCAGGGACGGGGCGGAGCCGAGCTCGGCCGCCAGCGAGGTGACGCCGGCGTCGGTGATGCCGCAGGGCACGATGCGCCCGAAGTCGGCGAGGTCGCTGGCCACGTTCAGGGCGAAGCCGTGCATCGTGGTCTGGCGGGACACCCGGATGCCGATCGCCGCGATCTTTCGCTCGGGCCGGTCGCCGTCGGCGGCCAGCCACACGCCGGTGCGGCCGGGAACCCGTCCGGTCGCGACGCCGTAGCCGGCCAGCAGCCGGATCAGCGCCTCCTCGACGCGACGCACGTAGTCGACGACGCCGATCCCGCGCGGCAGGAACACGATCGGGTAGCCGACCAGCTGGCCGGGCCCGTGGTAGGTGATCTTGCCGCCGCGGTCGACGTCCACCACCGGGGTGCCGTCGGACGGACGCTCGTGGGGCTCGGTGCGACGACCGGCGGTGTAGACCGGCGGGTGCTCGACGTACAGCACCTGCGGGCCCAGCTCACCGGAGGCCACCTTCGCGTGCACCTCGCGCTGCAGCGCCCACGCCTCGTGGTAGTCGGCCAGCACCCCCTCGGAGAGCCCGAGGTAGCGGTACTCGACCGGCCGGGCGTCGGCGACCTGGTCGCGTGGGCCGTCCGTCACCGTCACAGGTCGAACTCGCCCTCCTCGAGCCGCGCCTTCACGAAGCTGAGGAAGCGGGCCGCGTCCGCGCCGTCCACCAGCCGGTGGTCGTAGCTCATCGACAGGTACATCATGTCGCGCACCGCGATGATCTCGCCCAGGTTGGGGTCCTTGACGACCATCGGACGCTTCACCAGCGCGCCGGTGCCCAGGATCGCCACCTGCGGCTGGTTGATGATCGGGGTGTCGAACAGGGTGCCTGCCGAGCCGTAGTTGGTGATCGTGAAGGTGCCGCCGGACAGCTCGTCCGGGGTGACCTTGTTCGAGCGGCTCCGGGACGCGAGGTCGCCGATCTTCTTGGCCAGCCCGGTCACCGACAGGTCGCCGGCGTCCTTGATCACCGGGACCATCAGGCCCTTGTCGGTGTCGACGGCGACACCGAGGTGCTCGGCGTCGGCGTAGGTGATCGTGCCCGCCTCGGTGTCGATGGTCGCGTTGACCTTCGGGAACTGCTTGAGCCCCTCGACGGCCGCCTTGGCGATGAACGGCAGGTAGCTCAGCCCGACGCCCTCGCGGGCCTTGAAAGCGTCCTTCTGCGCGGCGCGCAGCTTGGAGATGGCGGTCAGGTCGACCTCGACGGTCGCGGTCAGCTGGGCGGACACCTGGAGCGACTCCACCATGCGCTTGGCGATGGTGGCCCGGATGCGGGTCATCTTCTCGGTGGTGCCGCGCTTGGTGCCATCGGCGGACGGGGCTGCCGCCGCGGACGCGACCGGAGCCGCTGCCGGGGCGGCGGCGGCAGGAGCGGCGGCGGGACGCGCGGCCTCCTCGGCAGCTTTGCGGGCAGCCTCCTCGGCCGCCTTCTTCGCCGCGTCGGCGGCCGCGAGGACGTCCTGCTTGCGGATGCGGCCACCGACGCCGGTGCCGGTCACGCTGCCCAGGTCGACACCGGACGCCTCGGCCATCTTGCGCACGAGCGGGGTGACGTAGCCGGCGTCCGGGGAGTCCTCGGCGGCCCGGCGGGCCGGGGCCGGAGCCGCGGCGGTGGGAGCCGGAGCGGCAGCGGGAGCCGGGGCGGGAGCGGGAGCAGGCGCAGCAACCGGTTCCGGAGCAGGCGCAGCAACGGGGGCAGGAACCGGAGCAGCAACGGGTGCCGGAGCAGCGGGTGCAGCGGCTGCCGGGGCAGGCGCAGGGGCAGGCGCAGCGGGTGCCGCCGCGGCCGAACCGATGACGGCCAGCACGGCGCCCACCTGGGCCACGCCGTCCTCGGGCACCCGGATCTCCAGGACGGTGCCGGCGGCGGGCGAGGGGATCTCGGTGTCGACCTTGTCGGTGGACACCTCGACCAGCGCCTCGTCCGCTTCGACGGTGTCGCCGACCTGCTTCAGCCACCGGGAGACGGTGCCCTCGGTGACCGACTCACCCAGCTGCGGCAGCACGACCTCGGTACCGGCCTGCGCTGCGGCCGGGGCGGCCTGCGGTGCGGCGTCGGCGGGAGCGGGCTGCTCGACCGGCGCGGGAGCGGCTTCGGGAGCGGGCTGCTCGACCGGTGCCGGAGCGGCCTCGGCAGCCGGCTCGGGCTGGGGCTCCGCCGGCGCCTCACCGCCGGCCTCGCTCGCCTCGCCGATGGTGGCGAGCACCGCACCGACCGCCGCGACGCCGTCCTCGGGGACCAGGATCTCCAGCACCACGCCGGCCACGGGGGCGGGAATCTCGGTGTCGACCTTGTCCGTCGACACCTCCACCAGGGGCTCGTCCACCTCGACCCGGTCACCCACGCGCTTGAGCCAGCGGGAGATCGTGCCTTCAGTGACGCTTTCCCCGAGGGCCGGCAGGGGAACGGGAGTAGACATGCGAGTGCTCCTTAGCAGGTTCTGGTCAGTGCAGGTTTTCAGACTAGCCCGGATTGCGCCAGCCATAATGGGCGCCGTGGGCTGGTTCTCGAGAAAGCGCGACAAGGGTGGAACCGCTGGTCGCGACGCGGTCATGGAGTCTGCGACGATCGCGCACCTCGAGGAGTTCATCGCCACCCGTCGCGGTGTGGAGGCCTTCATCGAACAACCCACCACGATGACCAGGGCCACCCTGTTGCTGATCGCCCACGACGGGGAGTGGACGCGGCGCACCGTCGCCGGCGTCGACTGGGCCCGCGGCTTCGCCGGCAAGCGCGGCCTGCCCGCCTACGACGCAGGCGTGGTCGGCTTCCCGCAGCGCATGCGCGACTACAACGCGCGGCGCCGCTCCGGCCACTGAACCGCCGCCCCGACGTTCAGGCCGACGGACGGTCGGTCGCGGCCAGGAAGGCCTCGACGAGTGCCGCGCCCAGCGCCGCTCCCGGGCCGGGGCAGGTGCCCTTGAACAGGGACGCCGCGGCGCCCCCGCAGGCGTAGAGGCCGGGCAGTGGCGTCCCGTCGGCGCGCAGCACCCGGGACCGGTCGTCGATCACCAGGCCACCCTTCGTGCCCGAGTCGCCGGGGTAGACCTTGACCGCCCAGAACGCGGGCTTGTCGACCTTGCCCAGGCTCCCGCCGCGACGCCTGCCGCGATCACCGGGGGCGGCGGTCGCCGCCTCGCCCCGGGAGAAGTCGAGGTCCTTGCCCTTGCTCGCGAAGCCGTTGAACCGCACCACCGATCCCAGCAGCCCGGCCCGGTCGATGCCGAGGGCCTGCGCGAGGTCGTTCAGCGTCCCCGCCCGCACGATCTCGCCGGCGTCCAGCGCCTTCTTCGGCGTGCTGCCCGCGGTCCAGGGGCCCAGCGGGGTGGACTGGCGGTGCCGGTTGTCCATCACCAAGAAGGACGGCACCGCGCGCATGCCCCGGCTGCGCTCGTAGAGGGCGCGTCCGGCGGCGTTGGCCGGCAGGGACTCGTCGAAGAAGCGGTCACCGGCGGAGTCGACGATCAGCGAGTGCGGCGCGCGGCGGGCGTCGTCCAGCGCCCAGGCGCGGCCCTCGGCCAGCATCACCGGTTTCCACCACGCCTCGTCGAGGCAGGCGGTCGCGGCGCCCGCGGAGACCGCGAGGGTCAGCAGGTCGCCCACGTTCCGCGCCCCGGAGGTGGACCAGGCGGCATCGGTGGGCAGCGGCAGGTACTCCTCACGCAGGTCCTGGTTGCGTTCGAAACCGCCGCTGGCCAGCAGCACGCGGGGCGCGTCCACCGTCACGTCGGCGTCGTCCCGGCGCACCACGACGCCGGTGATGCCGTCCGGGCCGCCCTGCAGCGCGACCACCGGGGAGTCCAGCCACACGTCCACGCCGTTCGCGGTGGCCCGGTGCAGCAGGTGCCCGGCCAGCGCCTCGCCGGCGGTCCTGGTGACGCGACCGCCGGGCAGCACGCGCGACAGGAACCCGCGTCCCCCCTCGACCGCCGGACGCAGCGCGTCGTCCCACTCGCCCAGCACACCGCGGTCGAACGGCTGGGTGGCCAGTACCCGTCCGCCCGTCCGTCCGCCGGGAAGGTCGGGACGATCGTCGCCGAGCCCCTTCTCCACCGCGAGCGGGATGTTCGAGGAGATCAGCCAGCGGGCCAGCTTGCCGGCGGTGCGCACATAGGCGGCGCGACGCTCGGCGGAGGAGGCCGTGGTGGTCGAGCCGAGGAGCGCGTCGAGGTACTCCGCGGCGTCCTCGACCGAGTCCTGCGGGGCCGACCGGGGCGCCTGCGCGTCGGGGAGCCACATCATGCCGTCGGACAGCGCGGTGCTGCCGCCGGCGAGGCTGTCGGCGTCCACCACCAGCACGCGATCGCCCAGGCGTCGCGCGGCGACGGCGGCGAGGAGCCCGGCGACGCCGGCCCCCACCACCACGAGGTCGTAGCTGTCGGCCATGGTCAGTTGGCCAGGGCGTGCGCGAGCGCGATCAGGGTGCGCACGGCGGAGCCGGTGCCGCCGGCGGGCGTGTAGTCGTACGGGGCACCGGAGTTGAAGGAGGGCCCGGCGATGTCGAGGTGCGCCCAGGGGGTCTCCTCGGGGACGAACTCGGACAGGAACGCGGCCGCGGTGAGGGCGCCGCCGTACTTGTCACCGGTCGACTTCAGGTCGGCGACCTTCGACTCCAGTTTGGGACGGGCGTCCTCGGGGATCGGCAGCTGCCAGAACTGCTCGCCGGCGGCCTCGGCCGCGTCCAGCACCAGGTCGGCGGTCTGGTCGTCGCGGGCCATCAGGCCAGCCACGCGCTCGCCGAGCGCGACCATGCAGGCGCCGGTCAGCGTCGCCACGTCGAGGACGAGGTTCGGCTTCTCCTCCGCCGACTTCACCAGCGCGTCCGCCATCACCAGGCGGCCCTCGGCGTCGGAGTTGCCGTTCTCGACGGTCTTGCCGCCGTACATCGTCAGCACGTCCGAGGGACGGTAGGCGCTGCCCGAGGGCAGGTTCTCGGCCATCGCGGCCCAGCCGGTGACCCGGATCCGCAGGCCGAGCTCGGCGATCGCGGTGACCGCGGCGATCACGGCGGCCGCGCCGGCCATGTCGGTCTTCATCGTGTACATGCCGTCGGGGGTCTTGAGGTTCAGGCCGCCGGCGTCGAACGTGATGCCCTTGCCGATGATCGCGAGGTGGAAGCGGGCGCCGCGCGGGGCGTACGCGAGCTTGACCAGCCGCGGCTTGCGCGTCGAGCCGCCACCGACGGCGAGAATGCCGCCGAAGCCCTCGCGCTCCAGCGCCTTCTCGTCCCACACCTCGACGTCCACGCGGGCGGCGCGGGCGGTGGCCCTGGCGGCGTCGGCGAAGGTCTCGGGGAAGAGGAGGTTCGCGGGGGTGTTGACCCACTCGCGGGCCTGGTTGACCGCCTTCGCGGTGGTCACGGCGAGGTCGAGCGCCTGCTTGGCGTCCGGACGGCGGTTGGCGCTGACCAGCACGAACTGGCCGATGCCGGGGACGTCGGCGGCCGCCCGGTAGGAGTAGGCGCCCAGTAGCGCACCCTCGGCGGCCCCCTTGATCACCTGCGGCTCGACGGTCTCCAGGCTGATCGCGACGGTCTGCCGGGACGGGGCGGAGAGCCCGGCGACCAGGCGGACGGCGGAGCCGACCGCGCGCCGCACCTGCTCGGGCGTCACGTCGATCGGGCCGAGGCCGACCACCACGATGCGTGCGCCACCCGGCCCGGCCACGACCACGGCCCGGCCGTTCTTCGACGAACCGCCGAGGCGTCCGGCCACGGTGGCGAGGTCGGTGCCGAACGCCTTGTTGATCGCCTTGGCCACCTCGTCGGGAAGGCCCACCAGGACGTCGCCCTCGGAGGTCTCGGCCAGACCGACAACGAGCGCGTCCGGGTCCCTGGGAACGCTCGTCGCGAGGGAGATGGTGGGCACGTCGGTGATCGGCACGGCAGATCCTCTCTGATGGCACTCCGAGGTCGGTTGCGACCTAAGGCTAGCCCCGAGTTATCCACAGATGTCGCGGGGGGTCTCGCTGTTCGGCACCGAGGTGGAGCAGCCTTGCCGCTGTGCGCACCGCCCGGCCATTCCCGTTGCCCCAGCGGCCCGTCCCGCTCGCCGAATTGCTGGCCCAACCGGGCGTCACCCGGGCCGTGATCCGCAGCCGGCTGGCGTCCGGGAGCCTGCTCCGGCTGCGCGACGGGGTGTACCTGGCGGCGTCCGCCTGGCCGGCGGATCCGGTGGCGCAGCACGTGGTGCGCGCGCGGGCGGAGCAGGCCGCGAACCCGTCCGCGGTGATCAGCCACCACAGCGCCGCGCTGGTGTGGAAGCTGCCGTCTCCGCCGCTGGCCGCCTGGCTCGACCTGCCGCCCACGCTGACCTGTCACCGTGCGGGCGGCGAGCGGTCGCGGCGATCGACGAACGGGCGGGTGCTGGTGGCCGGCCTGGCCGCGCACCAGATCACGCGCGACCCCGAGGGCTGGCCGGTGACGAGCATCGCCCGAACCGCTGTCGACCTCGCCCTGGACCTGTCGCTCCGCGACGGGCTGGTGGTCGTCGACGCGGCCGCCCGCCTCCTGTGCGGGGAGCTCGTGGCTGCCCCCCGCCGTTCTGACTACGCGAACCCGGTCCTGGCCGCTTCGGCCAGGGCGTTGCTGCTCGACGCCTGCGAGGGCCGTCGTCGCACGGCCGTCGCGCGCGAGGTCATTCGGCTGGCCGATCCGCGGCGGGAGAGCCCCATCGAATCCCTGAGCGCCGCCGCCTTCCATCTCGCCGGGCTCCCCATGCCGCAGTTCCAGGTGCCCATCCGCACGCGCTTCGGCACGCTGTACCCCGACTGCCTCTGGGTCGAGGAGAACCTCATCGGCGAGGCCGACGGTGGGGGCAAGGGTGAGGGCCGCGGCGCGTACGAGCAGGAGCGGGAGCGTGAGCAGGTCCTGCGCGACCTCGGCTACCGGGTCGTGCGCTGGCTGGGCAAGGAAATCACCTATCGGCCCGAGGTGGTCGTGGCGCGCGTCGCTCGCGAACTCGGGCTGTAGCGCCCCGATGGTCGTTATCGGCCGGTACGTCCGGGGCCGATCGCGCTTGTGGCGCCCTGATGGCTGTTCTGAGGCGCGGATCGGGGCTGATAACGACCATCAGAACGCCACAACCAGCGCGGACGCCGGGAGAAGCCCGAATAACGACCATCGGGACGCCGCACGCATCGAGCCGGCCTTCGGAGGGCCAGTTCCCTGCCACCGGGCGGCTGCGCGCCCCGCGCCGGTGGGGCAGACTGCGGAGGTGACCTCCTTCACCTTCGCCACCGCCGCCCGGATCAGCTTCGGTCCGGGCCGCCGCTCCGAACTCGCCGGCGCCGTGGCCGCGCTGGGCTCGCGTCCGTTCGTCTGCACGGGATCGGACCCGAGTCGCCACGCCGAACTGCTCAACACGCTCCCGGACGCCGCCACCTTCGCGGTGCGTGGCGAGCCGACGCTCGAGGTCGTCCGCGCGGGTGCCGAGGCGGCCCGTGCCCACGGCGCGGACGTGGTCGTCGGGCTCGGCGGGGGAGCGGTGCTGGACGCGGCCAAGATCGTGGCCGCGCTGGTGACCAACGGCGGCGACCCGCTCGACTACGCGGAGGTGATCGGGGCCGGCAAGCCACTCTCCGTCCCCTGCCTGCCGCTGGTGGCGGTACCGACCACGGCCGGCACCGGCTCCGAGGTCACCGCCAACGGCGTGGTCACCTCCACCGAGCACCGGGTCAAGGTGAGCCTGCGGTCGCCCTCCATGCTCGCGCGGGTCGCGATCGTCGACCCGGAACTCACCCTCGAGTGCCCGCCGGAGGTCACCGCCCACGCCGGCCTGGACGCCCTCGTCCAGTGCATCGAACCGTTCGTCTCGCCGTTCGCCAACCCGCTCACCGACGGCTTCTGCCGCGAGGGCATCGCCCGGGCCGGACGCGGGCTGCGGCGCGCCTACGCCGACGGCACCGGCCTGGACGCCCGCACCGACGTCGCCCTCTGCTCGTTGCTGTCCGGGCTCGCGCTGGCCAACGGCAAGCTCGGAGCCGCCCACGGGCTGGCCGGCCCGCTCGGCGGCTACCTCGGCGCGCCCCACGGCGCCATCACCGCGGCCGTGATGGTCGAGGTGTGCGAGTTCAACATCGCCCACGGCGACGAGACCACCAAGGCACGGTACGCCGAGGTCGCCCACCTGCTCACCGACCGCCGCGACCCGGTCGCCCTGCTGGACTGGTGGAACGAGACCACCGCCGAACTGGGCGTCGGCACCCTGGCCGAGCTGGGGCTCACCGAGGACGGCATCCCCGTCGTCGCCGCCGCGGCCGCGGCCGCGTCCAGCACGAAGGGGAACCCGGTCGCGGTGACCGCCGACGACCTCGCCGGCATCCTGCACCGCTCGCTGTAGCCGCCCGGGCGGTTCGGGCTCGCGGGGCCGGGGCACTCCTCGTCTAGGCTGGCCGCGAACCACGGCGAAACAGGAGGGGCCACAGATGTCCGAACCGATCACCTCGCCGCTGCACGACCGGCACGTCGCCCTGGGGGCGAAGTTCTCCGAGTTCGGCGGCTGGCTGATGCCCCTCCAGTACTCCGGGGTGGTCGCCGAGCACCGCGCCGTCCGCACCGCCGTGGGGGTGTTCGACGTCAGCCACCTCGGCAAGCTGCGCGTCAGTGGCCCGGGCGCGGCCGAATTCGTGAACTCCTGCCTGAGCAACGACCTGGGCCGGATCGCGCCCGGACAGGCCCAGTACAACCTGCTGTGCAACGACGAGGGCGGCGTGGTGGACGACCTGATCGCCTACCTGATCAGCCCCGACGAGGTGTTCCTGATCCCCAACGCGGCCAACACCACCACCGTGGGCGCCCTGCTGGCGGACGCCGCCCCGGCCGGCATCGAGGTGCGCAACGAGCACCGCGACCACGCCGTGATCGCCGTCCAGGGCACGAGTTCGGACGAGACCCTGGCTGCGCTCGGGCTGCCGGTCGGCCAGGACTACATGAGCTTCGCCACCGCCAACTGGGGTGGGGTCGACCTGATCGTGTGCCGCACCGGCTACACCGGCGAGCGTGGCTACGAGCTGGTGGTGCCGGCCGCGTCCGCCGGTGCGGTGTGGGACGCGGTGATGGCGTCCGGCGTCGAGTACGACATCCTGCCGTGCGGCCTCGGAGCCCGGGACACGCTGCGCACCGAGATGGGCTACCCGCTGCACGGCCACGACCTCAGCCCGGAGATCTCGCCGGTGATGGCCAACCTGAACTGGGCGGTCGGCTGGGACAAGCCCGCCTTCTGGGGTGCCGACGCGCTACGCCGCCAGCGGGCGGAGAAGGCCGGCCCGATCCTGCGCGGCCTGAAGGCCGCCGGACGCGGCATCCCACGTCCGCACATGCGGGTGCAGGCGGACGGCGCCGACGTCGGCGAGGTCACCTCGGGCACCTTCTCCCCGACCCTGTCCACCGGCATCGCGCTGGCCCTCCTCGACCGCTCGGTGCCGATCGGCAGCACGGTCGACGTGGTCGTCCGCGACCGCCAGGAGCCGTTCGAGGTGGTCAAGCCGCCGTTCGTGGAGCCCGGCGTCCGCGAGGGCTGAAACGAAAGGGGACTGTCCCCTTTTCGTTTCGCCCGGGGGTCAGGCGGTCAGGACCCGCGTCACCAGCGGGACGCCCGGCCGGTAGGCCAGGTGGACGTGGCTGGGCGCGTCCAGCAGCACGAGGTCGGCGCGGGCGCCCACCCGCAGGTGGCCCACGTCGTCGCGGCGCAGCGACCGGGCGCCGCCCTCGGTGGCCGCGCGCAGCGCCTCGGTCGGGGTGAGCCCCATCTCCCGCACCGCGAGCGCGATGCAGAACGGCATCGACGAGGTGTAGGACGTGCCCGGGTTGCAGTCCGTGGCGATCGCGATGCGGACGCCGGCGTCGAGCAGGTGGCGGGCGTCGGGGTACGGGTGCCGGGTCGAGAACTCCACCCCGGGCAGCAGCCCGGCGACCACCCCGGTGTCGGCGAGCGCGGCGACGTCCGCGTTGCTGAGGTACGTGCAGTGGTCGGCCGCGGCCGCGCCGAGCTCACACGCGAGCTGGACGCCGGGCCCGTACCCCAGCTGGTTGGCGTGGATCCGTGGCAGCAGCCCGGCCGCCATGCCCGCCTCGAGCACCGCCCGGGACTGGTCGGCGTCGAACGCGCCGGTCTCGCAGAACACGTCCACCCACTTCGCCAGTGGCGCGCACCGGGCCAGCATCTCGCCGGTGACCAGGTCGACGTAGGCGTCGGCGTCCCAGCCCTGCGGCACCACGTGGGCGCCGAGGAAGGTGGTCTCCGGCGTGAGCCGGCCGGCCACCCTGAGCAGCGCCTCCTCGGTGGCGGTGTCCAGGCCGTAGCCGCTCTTGACCTCGACGGTGGTGGTGCCCTGCGCGCGCAGCTCGGCCAGCCGCTTCCGACCGAGGGCTTCGAGGGCGTCGGCGCCGGCCTCGCGGGTGGCGGCCACGGTCGTGCGGATGCCCCCGGCCGCGTACCGCTCACCGGCCATCCGGGCGGCGAACTCGGCCGCGCGGTCGCCGGCGAAGACCAGGTGGGTGTGGGAGTCGACGAACCCGGGGATGACGGTGCCGCCCCCGGCGTCCACCCGCTCGTCGGTGGCCGGGACGTCGGCGGACGGCCCGACCCACGCCACCCGGCCGTCCTCGACGACCAGCGCGGCGTCGTGGCGGATCGGCTGCTCGGCCTCCCAGGTGACCAGCTCGCCGATGTCGGTGATCGCGGTGCTCACGCCCGGCTCCAGACCTCGTCGATGACGGCCGCGAGGTCGGCCGCGACCTGCGCGGGATCGAGGCCGGCCGGCGGTTCGACGTCGGCGGCGGAGGCTGCCCACAGCGGCTCGGTCATGCCGGAAGTCTGCACCGATTCGCGCAGGCCCACGGTGTCGGTGACGGCGAAGCCGAGCGAGGCGTGGCCGTCGGTGGTCGCCGCCCGCCAGAGCTGGTCGGCGGTCCAGCCGTCCCGGCGTCCGGACGCGAGGCGCTCGTGCATCGCGAGGCCGCGCGCCTCGGCGAACGGGTCGATGACGGTGTGGGAGTCCGACCCCAGCGTGAGCCGGGCGCCGGCCTCGCGCAGCGCGACGGACGGGCCGATGCCGTCGGCCAGTTCGGCCTCGGTGGTGGGGCAGAAGCAGACATAACCGCCGGACGCCCCGAGGGTGGCAATGTCGTCGGCGGTCAGGTGGGTGGCGTGGACGGCCGTCGTCCGCGGTCCCCAGACACCGGCCTCGGCGAGCAGCTGGACGGGCGTGCGTCCGGTCGCGGCGAGGCAGGCCTCGTTCTCGGCCGGCTGCTCGGACACGTGCACGTGCAGGGGCGCGTCCGGCAGCGTAGCGGCGGCGTCCGCCAGGTGGTCGGGAGCGACGGCGCGCACGGAGTGGATCGCGGTGCCGATCACCACCCCCTCGACGCCCGCGTAGCGGGACGCCAGGCTGGACACCCGGTGCTGCCAGGCCGGGAGCGGCAGCACGAACCGCTCCTGGGTCGGGTGCAGCGCCTCGCCGGAGAACCCCGCGCGCTCGTACAGCGTGCTCAGCAGGCAGATCCGCAGGCCGACGGCCCGGGCAGCCTCGACCACGGCGTCGGCCAGGTCGGGGGAGTGCAGGTAGTGGAACTCGCCGACGCTTCCCAAGCCGGCCAGCCGCATTTCGGCGAAGGTCGCCTTCGCGAGCCGGTGGTAGAGGTCGGCGTCCAGCGCGCCGGCGACGGCGTACATCCCGTCCCGCCAGCCCCAGAAGTCGCCGCCGCCCAGGGCACGGCCCCGCAGAGCGCGGTGGAACGCGTGGGAGTGGCAGTTGGCGAACGCGGGAACGCGTGACGTTGTGCCCCGTGTTCGGGGCACAACGTCACCCGTTGTGCCCGGTGTCATGCCAACTCCTCGATCACCTTGGACAGCGCAACCGTGCCGGCCTCGATGTCCTCGGGCTCGGCCGACTCCTGCGGCGCGTGGGACACCCCGGTCGGGTTGCGCACGAACAGCATCGCGGTCGGCACCCGGGCGGCGAGGATGCCGGCGTCGTGCCCTGCGCCGGTGGCCAGCACCGGTGCGTCCAGCAGGGCCGCCAGCCGGTGGCGCAGGGCCGGGTCGAACGTCACCGCGTCCGACTCCGACTCGGCGGTGAACCCGACCGTCGTGCCGTCGGACGCCGCCGCGGCCTCGGCCCGGGCCCGGATGCCGGCGACCATCGTGGTCAGCGCGACGTGGTCGAAGGCGCGGGCGTCCAGCCAGGCGGTCACCCGCGACGGGATCGAGTTGGTGCTGCCCGGCTCCACCCGCACCCGGCCCAGCGTCGCCCGCTGGTCGGTGGCGGTGGCGAGGTCCCGAGCGGCCAGCACGGTAGCGGCGTAGGCCAGCATCGGGTCGTGGCGGTCGGCCATCGCGGTGGCGCCGGCGTGGTTGCCCTCGCCACAGAAGTCGAAGCGGTAGCGACCGTGCGGCCAGATCGCCGAGGCGACGCCGACCGGTGCGTCGTGGGGGGCCAACCAGCGGCCCTGCTCGACGTGTAGTTCAACGTATGACGAGACGTCGGCGAGCCACGCCGACGGGCCGGCCGCGCGCGGGTCGCGGCCCTGGGCCTGCATCACCTCGGCCAGGGTGGTACCGCTGTCGTCGCGCAGCGCAAGGGCAATCGCGGGATCGATCGCACCAGTGGCGAGCCGCGAGCCCAGGCACGCGATGCCGAACCGTCCGCCCTCCTCGTCGGTGAAGTTCACCACCCCGAGCGGACGCGACGGCGTCCACCCCGACGCCTTCAGCCCGGCGACCGCGGCCAGCGCGGACGCCACCCCCAGCGGCCCGTCCAGCGGTCCGCCCTCGGGGACGGAGTCGAGGTGCGAGCCGACCAGCAGCGCGTCGGGGCCGGTGCCCCACCAGGCGATCTGGTTGCCGTTGCCGTCCTCGGTCACCTCCAGGCCGAGCGCGGCGGCCTGCCCGGCGAACCACTCGCGCAGCGCCATGGTGGCCGGGTCCCAGGCCAGCCGGGTGTACCCGCCGCCGGGCGTGCGTCCGATCGTCTCGAGGTCGGCCAGCAGGTCGGTGGTGCTCATGGCATCGGGATCCGGACGCCACGCTCGCGGGCCACCTCGCGCGCCCGTTCGTAGCCGGCGTCGACGTGGCGCATCACCCCGGTGCCCGGGTCGTTGGTGAGCACGCGCTCGATCTTCTGCGCGGCCAGCTCGGTGCCGTCCGCCACGACCACCTGGCCGGCGTGGATCGACCGTCCGATGCCGACCCCGCCGCCGTGGTGGATCGAGACCCAGGTGGCGCCGGATGCGGTGTTCAGCAGCGCGTTGAGCAGCGGCCAGTCGGCGATCGCGTCTGAGCCGTCGGCCATCGCCTCGGTCTCGCGGTAGGGCGAGGCGACCGAGCCCGAGTCGAGGTGGTCGCGCCCGATCACGACCGGGGCGGACAGTTCGCCGGAGGCGACCATCTCGTTGAACTTCAGCCCGGCGCGGTGGCGTTCGCCGTAGCCGAGCCAGCAGATCCGGGCGGGCAGGCCCTCGAAGTGCACCTGCTCACCGGCCCTGGTGATCCAGCGGCGCAGGTGCTCGTCGTCTCCGAAGAGTTCGAGGATCGCCCGATCGGTGGCCGCGATGTCGGCCGGGTCGCCGGAGAGCGCCGCCCACCGGAACGGGCCCTTGCCCTCGCAGAACAGCGGTCGGATGTAGGCCGGCACGAACCCGGGGAACGCGAACGCCCGGTCGTAGCCGCCCAGTTCGGCCTCCGCGCGCAGCGAGTTGCCGTAGTCGAACACCTCCGCGCCGCGGTCGAGGAAGCCGACCATCGCCTCCACGTGCTTCGCCATGGACGCCCGCGCCCGCTCGGTGAAGCCGTCCGGGTCGGACGCGGCCAACGTGTGCCACTCGTCGACGGAGACCCCGATCGGCAGGTAGCTCAGCGGGTCGTGCGCGCTGGTCTGGTCGGTGACCACGTCCACGGCGACGCCCTCGGCGAGCAGCCGCGGGAACACCTCGGCGGCGTTCCCGACCAGCCCGACCGAGAGCGGACGCCGCTCGGCCTTCGCGGCCAGCACGCGGGCCACCGCCTCGCTGTAGTCCTCGGTGTACTCGTCGAGGTAGCCGTGCTCGACGCGGCGGGCCAGCCGGGCGGCGTCCACGTCCACGATCAGCACCACGCCCTCGTTCATGGTCACCGCCAGCGGTTGGGCGCCGCCCATGCCGCCGCAGCCGCCGGTGAGCGTGAGGGTGCCGGCGAGGGTGCCGCCGAAGCGCTTGCGGGCCACGGCGCCGAAGGTCTCGTAGGTGCCCTGGAGGATGCCCTGGGTACCGATGTAGATCCACGACCCGGCGGTCATCTGCCCGTACATGGTCAGCCCGAGCGACTCCAGGCGGCGGAACTCCGGCCAGGTCGCCCAGTCGCCGACCAGGTTTGAGTTCGCGATCAGCACCCGCGGCGCCCACTCGTGCGTCCGGAACACGCCCACCGGCCTGCCCGACTGCACGAGCAGGGTCTCGTCGTCGGCCAGGTCGCGCAGGGTCGCGGTGATCGCCTCGAACGCCTCCCAGGAGCGCGCCGCGCGTCCGGTGCCGCCGTAGACCACCAGGTCGTCGGGACGCTCGGCCACCTCGGGGTCGAGGTTGTTCATCAGCATCCGCAGCGGCGCCTCGGTCTGCCAGGACCTCGCGCTGATCTGGGTGCCGCGCGGCGCGCGGACGGGTTCGTGGTTCATGCCTTCTCCTTCGCAGCAGCCACCAGCGCACCGCTGGTGACCAGGTCGTACGTGGCCTCGATCTCGGGGGCGAGGAAGCGGTCGCCTCCCGGCCCGGGGACGCTGTCCCGCAGCAGGGCGATCGCGGCGCCGGTCGCCGGCCCCGGACGCAGCGGCGCGCGCAGGTCGATGGCCCGGGCGGCGGTCAGTACCTCGATGGCCAGGACGCGGGCGAGCCCGTCCACCGCGGTGCGCAGCTTGCGGGCCGCCGACCAGCCCATCGAGACGTGGTCCTCCTGGAGCGCGCTGGACGGGATCGAGTCGACGCTCGCCGGGACCGCCAGGCGCTTGAGGGTGGAGACGATGCCGGCCTGCGTGTACTGGGCGATCATCAGGCCCGAGTCGATGCCGGGGTCGTCGGCCAGGAAGGGCGGCAGGCCGCGGTTGCGGTTCACGTCCAGGAACCGGTCGGTGCGGCGCTCGCTGATCCCGGCCACGTCGGCCACCCCGATGGCGAGGAAGTCGAGCACGTGCGCGACCGGTGCGCCGTGGAAGTTGCCGTGCGACTCGACCCGTCCGTCGTCGAGCACCGACGGGTTGTCGATCGCGGACGCCAGCTCGAGCTCGGCGATCACGGCCGCGTAGTCGACGGCGTCCCGGGCGCTGCCGTGCACCTGCGGCGTGCACCGCAGCGAGTACGCGTCCTGCACGACACCGTCGCCGTGACGGTGGCTGGCGACGATCGGCGAGCCGGCCAGGAACCGGCGCAGGTTGCCCGCGCTCGTGCCCTGCCCGACCTGCGGACGCAGCGCCATCAGCTCGGCGGAGAACACCCGGTCGGTGCCGAGCTGGCCCTCGATGCTCATGGCCGCCGCCAGGTCGGCGACGTCGAGCAGGTTGGCCAGGTCGGCCAGCGCGAGCACCAGCATGCCGAGCATCCCGTCGGTGCCGTTGATCAGCGCCAGGCCCTCCTTCTCGGCCAGCTCGATCGGCGCCAGCCCCTGGTCGGCGAGCGCCTCCGCGGCCGGCCGGACGGTGCCGCCGTCCCACACCTCGCCCTCGCCGAGCAGCACCAGCGCGCAGTGGGCGAGCGGAGCGAGGTCGCCCGAGCAGCCGAGGCTGCCGTACTCGTGCACCACGGGCACCAGCGGCGAGTTCAGCAGCGCCGCGTACGCCTGCGCGGTCTCCAGCCGGACGCCGCTGTGCCCGCTGGCCAGCGTCTTCAGCCGCAGCAGCATCAGCGCCCGCACGACCTCGGGCTCCACGGACGGGCCGTTGCCCGCGGCGTGCGAGCGGATCAGGCTGCGCTGGAGCCGGGTGCGTTCGGACGCGGGGATGCGGCGGGTGGCCAGCGCCCCGAACCCGGTGGACACGCCGTACACGCCGTCGTCGGTGGCGGCCAGGGCGTCGATGAACCGCCGGGACACGGTGATCGCGTCCGCGGCCTCGGGGGCCAGGCGGACGCGGGCGCCGCCGCGGGCGACCGCCACCACGTCGGCGAGCTGCAATGGGTCGGCGCCCAGGGAGATCTCGAGCATGGCGCCATTCAAGTCCCGCCGGGGCGCGGAGTGAACGGCCTACGAGGGACTATCGTCTCGGATACGAGACTGAGCGTTGCGAGGAGGGTGTGATGGGCCGACCCGTGCCGGCCGCGACCGCGGCGCTCCAGGTGCTGCGGTACTTGTCCGGGCGCACCAGCCCGGTGCCCGCGGTGCGGATCGCCGCCGAAGTCGGGCTGCCGCGGTCCACGACGTACCACCTGCTGCACGCGATGGCCGCGCAGTCGTTCGTGGTGCACTACCCCGAGGACCAGACCTGGGGCGTCGGCGTCGCGGCCTGGGAGGTCGGGCAGGGCTACACCCGGCAGGAACCGCTGAGCAGGTTGGCGCGCATCCCATTGGCCCGGCTCGTCGACTCCCTCGGCCTGTCCGCACACCTCGCCGTGCTGCTCGGCAGCGACGTCGTCTACCTGGTCGAGGAGCGGGCCGCCGGCCGTGCCCGGCTGGTCAGCGACGTGGGCGTCCGGTTGCCCGCGCACCTGACCGCGTCCGGCCGCGCGATCCTGGCGGGGCTCTCCCCGGCCCAGCTGCGGGCGCTCTACCCCTCGAAGGAGAGCCTGGTGACCCGGACGGGCGCTGGCCCGGCCTCGCGTGCGGAGTTGCGGGCGATCCTGGCCGCGACCCGGCGACGCGGGTACGCCGAGGAGGACTCCGAGATCACCGAGGGTTTCGCTTCCATCGCAGTGCCACTGGACTCGGCGTCAAACCTCGCCGCGATCGCGGTCACCTGGCGCTCGCCGCTCCCGCTCGACCTCGCCACGGTGCTCGACCAGCTGCGGGCCACCGCCGCCACCATCGAGGCTAGGCTGCGCTGATGAAGACGTTCACCCTGCCGAACACCGACATCACCGTTCCCGCCGTCGTCACCGGCGTGATGCGGATCCAGGACAAGACGGACGCCGAGGTCCGCGCCCTCTACGACGCGTCGCTGGCCGCCGGCATCAACTTCTTCGACCACGCAGACATCTACGGCACGCCGCCGCACGGCTGCGAGCGCCGGTTCGCCGAGGCGCTGCGGCTGAGCCCGTCCGAGCGTGCGGGGATCACGCTCCAGACCAAGGCCGGCATCGTGCCCGAGGGCCCGTACTTCGACTTCTCCTACGCGCACCTGATCGAGACCGTCAACGGCTCGCTCGACGCGCTCGGCACCGACTACATCGACATCCTGCTGCTGCACCGCCCCGACGCCCTGGTCGAGCCCGAGGAGGTCGCCAGGGCGTTCGACGAGCTGGCCGCCGCCGGCAAGGTGCGCGCCTTCGGCGTCTCCAACCACACCCCGGCACAGATCGAGCTCCTGAGAAGGTACGTGAGCCAGCCGCTGGTCGCTAACCAGCTCCAGCTCTCGATCACGCACGCGCCGATCGTGGCCCAGGGCGTGGCGATGAACATGGCGGGGCTCGAGCAGTCGCTCAGCCGCGACCTCGGCGTGCTCGACTACTGCCGCCTGCACGACATCACCGTCCAGGCCTGGTCGCCGTTCCAGGCCGGGTTCTTCACCGGGGTGTTCCTCGGCAACCCCGACCACCCGGAGCTGAACGCCGTGATCGACCGTCTGGCCGCCCGCTACGACGTGCCGGCCGAGGCCATCGCCACCGCCTGGATCACCCGCCACCCCGCGCAGATGCAGGTGGTGCTCGGCACCACCACGCCCGACCGGCTGCGCGCCGCCGCCCTCGGCGCGGACGTGGAGCTGACCCGTCCCGAGTGGTACGAGCTGTACCGCGCGGCCGGCCACCTGGTGCCCTGAGGACGCGGCCCCGCCGCTAGGCAAGATGCGCAAGAGAACGTTTACCGAATCGCTTGCGGGAAACGTTTACTCACCCTATGGTGGCCGAATGGACCGACGAACGTTCCTTGTTTCGGGCGCCGTGGTGACCGTGGGTGTCGCCACCGGATTCAACGCCTCTGCTGCCCAGGCCGGCACGCACGGCCACCATCCAGGAAACCGCATCCCCCGGCAGGCTTTGGGGGCAGGTTTCAACCGTCTCGTCTTCTCCGACGACTTCGATTCCCTCCGCACCATCGACCTGGCCGGAACCGGCCGTCCGGGCAAGCTCTGGTACCGCGACCTCCCGTGGAACCTCGAGACGGTGCCGGCCAGTTCCTTCACCGAGCACCGCTCGGTGCTGACCATCGACCAGGGGGTGGAGAACTTCAACTGGGGTCTCAGTACCGCCTCGTCGATCACGAAGCGGGGCACGGCCTTCGTCCACGGCTACTACGAGGCGCGGATCCGCTTCGACCCGGCCGACGCCCTGACCACCAAGGGCTGGCCGTCCTTCTGGCTGTACGACGCGGCCTACTCGATCTACTTCGACCAGCCGGACATGGTTCCGACCCGGTTCGGCGAGATCGACATCTTCGAGGCGTGGCACGCCGAGAACGACACCTACCTGAACGAGTTCATCGGCTCCATCAAGGAGTGGCACAAGGACGTCGGCGCGTACAGCAGCTCGAATGGCTGGTACGACACCACCGCCGACTGGAAGCAGTGGCACAAGGTCGGACTGTTGTGGGAGAAGAACCACGCTGCGTGGTACCTCGACGACCAGCCGATCATCGACGTCACCTGGAACACCACCGGGCAGTCCACGCCGCCGGCGTCGGGCCCTGGCGAGGTTCCCGACGGCGTCTTCAGCATCCTCGACAACCCCCGCAAGGGAATGGTGCTCATCCTCGGTACCGGCAACGGCTTCCCGATGGACGTGGACTGGGTGCGGGTGTGGGGTGGGCGTCGCTCGAAGGTGATCACCCTGCGACCCTGAGGGCGGCCCCGCCGGCAAGAAGGGGGCGGGCAGGGCTCACCTGCCCGCCCCTGTTTGCCGTCCCGGATGCCGGTGGGTCACCTGCCCCGGGGGGTGGGCAAGTGACAACGCGGCCCGGCATCCGGGACGGCGTCCGCCCGGTTGGCTGCACTCTCCCTGATCGGGGGAGAGGGTTCAACGACGGGCGGAAGTCGTTGGCACGGCGATGAGGTCCGACCCACCCGGACCGGGCTCGTTGCGCAGTCGCAGCGAGACCCGTCCGGGCAGGTCCGAACCGGTTTCCACGTGGAGGACACCGTCAGTGAGCGCCGCGTCCGCCTCAGTGGTGCGAAGGCTGCCACCCACGAGCGCCGCAGCGTCAAGGTGGAGCTTCGTACCCTGGGGGGCGAGGACGAACGCGTGCGCCCACTCGCCGGTGCGGGTCCAGCGCACCCACGGCGCGTCGCTCGGCGTCGCGATGGACGCCGGGAGCGGACGCGAGCCGAAGATGGCCTCCGCGTGGATCTGGTTGAAACGGCCCAGCTCGCGCAGGGTCCGTTCCTGGGCCGGCGGCACCTCGCCGGACGCGGTCGGGCCGATGTTGAGCAGCAGGTTGCCGCCCCGGGAGACCACGTCGAGGAAGTGCCGGACGGCCTCGCTACCGCTGAGGTAGTGCGACTCGTCCTCGAGCCGGTTGTACCCGTAGGAGAAGCCGACGCCGCGGCTGTTCTCCCAGGTCGCCGCCAGCTCGGCGGCGAGCCCGTGCAGGTACTCGCTGGTGCGGAAGTCCCAGTGGGTCGTGCCGAACCGGTCGTTGACGACACCGTCGGGCGCGGCCGCGTAGAAGTGGTCCAGCAGCGAGACCAGGCTCTTCGGCCCGGGCGCCTTGCCGGCGTCCGGCCAGTCGATGTCGCCCCACAGCACCTCGGGGTGGTAGCGGTCGATCAGGTCGACCACCTGGTCGTAGGCGTAATCGGCGTAGCCCGCGTCGAGCGGCCGGAACCGGTCGGTGATGTCGCCGGTGATCGGCGGCAGGTCGCTGGCGTGCCAGTCCAGGCCGCCGGAGTAGTACACGCCGAACCGGATCCCGCGGGCGAGCGCGGCGTCGCGGAGTTCGCCGACGAGGTCGCGGTGGGGGCCGCGGTGCACGGTGTTGCGGGTGCCGGTGCCCGGCGCGTCCCACAGCGCGATGCCGTCGTGGTGCTTGGTGGTCGGCACCACGTACCGGGCGCCGGTCTGGCGGACCAGGTCCATCAAGGTGCCGGCGTCGAACCGCTCGGCGCGCCACAGGTCGAGGAACTGTTCGTAGTCGAGGCTGCCGTAGGTCTGGAGCTGGTGCTCCCGGGCGGGGCTGCCCTCGATCAGGATCGTGTTGTAGTACCACTCCGCGTACGGGTTGTGCGCGTACCACCACTCGGGGTCGAAGGCACCGAGCGGGCCGATCGGTTCGGCGTAGGCGGGGACGGAGTAGGCGCCCCAGTGGATGAAGATGCCGAGCTTGGCGTCGCTGAACCACTGCGGGGTCGCGTGCTCGAAGCGCCGGTACTCCGGCGGACGGTTGGCTGAGGTGCTCATCCCTTCACCGCCCCCTGGAGCAGTGCGTCCTCGAGGCGGCGTTGCAGGACGGCGTAGATCAGCAGGGTGGGCAGCATGGCCAGGAAGCAGGCGGCCATCAGGATCCCGTAGTCGGTCTGGGTCAGCGAGGTGAGCACCGGGATCGCGACCTGGATGGTGCGGACGCGGGCGTCGGAGCCCAGCAGGAGCATCGAGAAGATGTACTCGTTCCAGAACGCGAGGAAGTTGAGGATCGTCACGGTGGCGACGCCGGGCGTCACGACCGGCAGGAAGATGTGCCGCAGGATCTGCCAGCGGCGGGCGCCGTCCAGCAGCGCGCTCTCCTCCAGCTCGACCGGCACGGTCCGCATGAACTGGGTCAGCAGCAGGACGGTCAGGGGGAGCGCGGTGGCCGGGAAGTAGAGGATCAGGAAGGTGCGGGTGTGGAACAGGCCCAGCGCGATCGCCAGCAGCACGGTCGGGACGAGGGCGGCGAAGCCGGGGACCAGCATGCCGGAGCTGAAGATCCGCTCGGTCACCACGCCGGCCTTCGTGCGCATCCTGGCCAGGCCGTAAGCGGCGGGCACGGCCAGCAGCAGGGTGAGCAGCAGCGACCCGCCGACGACGATGAACGAGTTGATCATCGCCGACCCCATCTCGGTGCGGTCCCAGGCCTCGAAGAAGTTCTCCAGGTCGAGGGACGCGGGCAGCGCGAGCGGGTGGGTGAAGATCTCCAGGTTGCTCTTGAACGAGGAGGCGAGCACGAACCACAGGGGCAGCACCAGCAGCGCGGCGTAGGTCCACGCCAGCGCGTAGGTGTACCACGGGAGCCGGAGTCGGCGGGCGGGGGAGATCGCTGACATCAGTAATCCTGGCGGAAGAGGCGGAGGATGACGGCCATACCGGCGAGCCCGACGGCGATCAGGACGACGCCGACAGCCTGGCTGTAGCCGATCTGGTAGGACAGGAAGGCCTTGTAGTAGAGGAGGAACGACCAGGTCGTGGTGGCCCGGTCCGGACCGCCGTTGGTGAGCAGCAGGATGGTCGCCGCCGAACCGAACAGCGTCCACAGGAACTGGAGCATCGCCATCACCCCGAAGTAGCTCTTCGAGATCGGGTAGGCGATGAGCCACATCCGTTGCCAGTGGCCGGCCCCGTCGAGCTCGGCCGCAGCGAAGGTCTCCGGGTCGATCGCGCCGAGCCTGGCGCTGAACAGGACGGCGTTGAAGCCGATGCCCTGCCACAGGTCGACGAGGATCACCCACGCCAGGGCGGTCTGCGGGTTGGCGAGCCACGCGGTGGTCCAGTCGCCCAGCCCGACGCTGGTGAGAAGTCCGTTCAGGATCCCGGTGGGGGCCAGGATCGCGATGAAGAACATGGACTTCACGGGGAGGGAGATCAGCGCCGGGATGAACAGGATCACCTTCAGCAGTCCGCCGAACCGCGGCTTCAGGGAGACGAAGTAGCCGAGCATGAACGACAGCACCGTGAGCACCGGGACGAGGACCAGCACCTGGATGGCGGTGACCTGGCCGGCGCCCCAGAAGGTCGGGTCGGAGAAGACCTTGGCGTAGTTCTTCCAGCCGACCAGCTTGGGCCTGGACAAGATCCCCTGCCAGTCGGTGAAGGAGACGTAGAAGACCGCGATCAGCGGTCCGATCGTGAAGAAGAAGAAGGAGACGAGGGCCGGCACGGTCATCGTGGCGAAGCCGAGGTCCCGGCGGACGAGCCGGCGGCGGTTGTGCGCCGCACGGCCGTCCGCCTGCTCGTCCGCCGCGAGTCGACTACCGGCAACTGCTCCGGGTAGGAGGCTCACGGTGGATCCGCTCCGTCACTCGTAGGCCGCGTCGAGCGCCGCGCACACCTGCTGGGCGGTCTTGCCGGCCGTGTAGGCGCCGCTCGCCGCGTCGGTGAACGCCTGCTGCTTGTCGGCGGGGACGAGGCTGTCCATCAGCGGGGCCAGCTGGCCACTGTCACGGACGCCCAGCGCGCTGTTGAGCACCGGGTTGTCGTAGCTCGGCGCGGTGGCCGGCGAGAAGGCGAGCACCTGGGCGGCGGCGGCCATCTTGTCGGCCACGTCCTGCTCGTACCACATCTTCACGAACTTGCCGATCCACTCGGACTTCTTCACCCCGTTGGGGCTGAGCAGCCAGCCGTTGGAGCCGTAGGTGGCGTAGTAGAGCGGCTTGTTGGTCGAGTCGGCCGGCAGCGGCATGCCGCTGGCGACGGTGTTCGCCTGCATCTTGGCCGGCACCTCGCTGAAGACCCAGCTGCCGGCGTGCATTCCCGCAGCGGCACCGGTGAAGAACGCGGTGTTCATCTGGTCGTAGCCGTAGCCGGCGGCGTCCTTCTGGAACACGCCCGCATCGCGCAGCCGGACGAAGTACTCGATGCCCTTCATGGACGGCTCGGAGGCGCAGTAGCCGCCGTTGCGGTACAGCTCCTTGGTCTGGTCGGCGGTGGAGTACGCCTGGAACACCATCATCGCGTACTTGGCGCCCGACCAGTCCTTGCCGCCGGCCGCGATCAGCGAGACCTTCGCCGCCTTGGCCGCGGCGACCGCGCCGGTCAGTTCGGCCTCGTTCGTGGGCGGTGCGGACAGCCCGGCCTTGCTCAGCGCGTCGGTGTTCCAGATCATCGGCCAGATGTTGCCGATCATCGGGACGCCGTAGGTGACGCCGTCGGAATTGGTCCAGTCGGCGATCGCGTCGGGGAGGACGGTGTCCTTCAGGCCCCACTGCTCGAGGTACGGGGTGGCGTCCACGGCGGCGCCCTTGGACACCCAGGTGGAGACCTTGCCCTGCGCGTTGAAGTTCACCAGGTCGGCCTCGGTGCCGGCGGCGACCGACGCCTCGTAGGCGTCCATGGCGCCGTCGCCGCTCGCTTCCGTGACGGTGACCTTGATGCCGGTCTCGGCCTCGAACTTCGAGATCACGTCGGCCTGGATGGTGCCCAGGGGCGTGCCCTTGACCATGGTCGAGTAGAGGGTGATCTCGGTGGGCTTCTCCGCACTGGAGGCGGCCGTGGACGGGGCGGTCTGGGTGCCGCTGGCGCACCCGGTGAGGATGGTGGCGACGGCCACGCCCACCGCCACGCTCGACAAGAGTGTCTTGCTCACTGCATCTCCTTTGATCAAGGCTCGTGTGCTTTCGAGAGTAGAGCGCTGAGTAAACGTTGTCTAGAGGATGAGTAAACGTTATCTCACCGTTACCCGGCGTTTCCCCGACGTCGCGCGGACTCCTTGCGCCGTGCGGTGAGTAAACGTTATCTTGACTTCTGGCCACCTGCACCGGGCAGGGCGGTTCGAGACCGGGAGGAGAGGGCATGGGATCGATCGACCACGGGTCGCTGGCAGCAGCGCACCAGGCGGCGCTGGACCACGGCGACCCCCCGGTCGAACTGCTAACCGTCGGCCGGTTCTCCGCGCAGTACGCCGACGCCCGCCCGTGGGCCATCGGGCCGTTCCGCCTCGACCCGTCCCTGACGTTCCGCCCGGAGGCAGACTGGGCCGACCCGACCGGCATCGGCTGGTCGAGCACCTCGCTCTTCAATCCCACCCCCATCCTTGCCGGGGACGGCCTGCACGTCTTCTACCGGGCCGCCCCGCGCAAGGAGTCCCTCGGCAGCCGGATCGGGCACGCCGTGCGCACCGCCGACGGCTGGCGGGACGATCCCGCCAACCCGGTGGTGTGGCCGACGCTGCCCAACGAGGTGCTCGGCGTCGAGGACCCGAAGGTCTACCGGGCGCCGGACGGCAGCTACCGGCTGTTCTACAACGCCATCTGGGACGCCGCGGACGCCGGCCCCGGCGAGGCGGAGCTGCTCGCGTCCACGCCGATGCCGGGCATCGGCTGCGACATCATGGTCGCCACCAGCGACGACCTCGTGCACTGGCGCAAGCTCGGCCCGGCGGTGCCCCGCGAGGTGTCCCGCGGCTGGGCGAAGGGTGCGGTCATCCCGCGGACGCCGGCCGGCGACGCCGTCGCCATCGGCGGGGAGTTCCTGATGTACCTCTCCGAGGGCTGCGGCGGCCGGTTGGTGGTCGGACGGTCCCCGGACCTGAGCACCTGGACGTTCGCCCCGGTGCCCTACCTCGACCTGGCCCCGCTCGGCGGCAGCCTGTGCGAGGTCGCCTGCGCGAGCGTGGGCCACCACACCGGCGACGACCTGGTGCTGGACTTCTTCTACGAGGAGGTGGACGGTCGGCTGGCCGCGGGCCAGGCGCTCTACGACCGCTCCGACCCGTTCACCCAGCGCGAGCTCAGCCGGGGCGGGTCGCTGGCCTGGGGCGGCCTGGTCGCCTACTCCGGCGGCCTCTACTTCACGCAGGGCTGGGACGCCCCCGAGGGCGTCCGTGAGCTCTCCTGGTACCGCGCGGAGACCCCCGCGGGTGCACCCGCGTCCGCCGCAGACCCCGTGTTAGGCTCCGTCTCGCCGGGAGGACCACGCTGATGTCGGCTATGACCATTCGAGATGTCGCCCGGGAAGCGGGCGTCTCGATCGCCACCGCCTCCCGCGTCATCAACGGCATCTCCACGGTCGACCCGCAACTCGTCGAGCGCGTCCGCGACTCCGCGAAGCGCCTGGGCTACGTCCCCAACAACGTCGGACGCTCGCTGCGGCTCAAGCGCAGCACCTCCTGGGCGATGATCGTGCAGGGGCTGAACGCGTTCATCGCCTCGGTCGTCGAGGCCGTCGAGGAGGCGGCCGAGCGTGACGGGATCAGCGTCTACCTCGGCATCACCGGTTTCGACGACGAGCGTGAGCGGCGCTACGTCCAGACGTCGCTGAGCCAGCAGGTCGGCGGGCTGATCGTGGGTCGCGCCTCCAGCTCCGAGGCCTACACCGGCCTGGACATCCCGATCGTGTTCGTCGACCGCGGCTTCCCCGACCTCCCTCACGACTCGGTGACGATCGACAACCACCTCGCCGGGCGGCTGGTCGCCGAGCACCTCGCCGACCAGGGCTTCCGCCGGATCGCCTACATCGCCAGCGACGAGCAGGACTCGCCGGTGGCGATGCGCGCGGACGGGCTCACCGCCGCCCTCGCCGAGCGTGGCATCGACGTCCCCGCCGAGTACCGGCGCACCACCCAGTTCTCCCTGCCCGGCGGACGTGAGCAGATGGCGGCGCTGCTCCAGCTGCCCGAGCCGCCGGACGCGGTCTTCTGCACCAACGGCCCGACCACCCAGGGTGCGCACCTGGAGCTCCAGGCGGCCGGCAACCGGACGGTCGCGCTGGTCGGCACCGACGACGAGGAGTGGACCGCGCTCGCGACCCCCCCGGTCACCGTGGTGCAACAGCCGGTCGCCGAGATCGGGGCCACCGCCGCCCGCCTGCTCGCCGACCGCGCGGCCGGGTCGAAGGAACCGCCGCAGCACGTGGTGCTCCAGCCCACGCTGATCGTCCGCGAATCCAGCCTGCGCCGCTGAGCGGCACCCTGGAGAAGGGCCAACGAAAGTGAACACTCTCGACCTCGCTGGGCGCGCCTGGACCGTGCGCGCCGACGTGACCACCGACGCCTGGGCGGAGGTCCCCGAGGCGGTCCGTCCGGCCGTGGCCGCGGGGGTGCCCGCGTCCGTGCCCGGCTGCGTGCACACCGACCTGATGGCGGCCGGCCTGCTGGCCGACCCCTACCTCGGTGCGGCCGAGGCCGACCAGGTGTGGGTGGGCCGCCAGACGTGGGTCTACCGCTGCACCTTCGACCTGCCCGGCGACGCCGCAGAGCTCACCGCCGCGCACTGCGACCTGGTCTGCGAGGGCCTGGACACCGTCGCCGCTGTCTCGTGCAACGACGTCCTGCTGGGGCGGACCGCAAACATGCACCGTCGCTACACGTTCGCGGCCAGGGAGGCGCTGCGCGCCGGCGGCAACGTGGTCGAGGTGCGGTTCGGTCCGGCCCTGGAGCACGCCGCCGCGATGCAGGAGCTGGTCGGCGCGCGGCACCACGTCGAGGCCGACCCGTACAACCTGATCCGCAAGATGGCCTGCAACTTCGGCTGGGACTGGGGTCCGCGGCTGGTCACGTGCGGGATCTGGAAGCCGATCTCCCTGGTCAGCTGGGACGCCGTCCGCATCGCCGAGGTGACCGTGCTGGCCACCGTCGACCCGGCCGGCGCCGACCCGGCGTCCCACCGGTGGGCCGGACGGCTGGCGGTCGCGGTCCGGCTGGACGGGGACGTCGCCGGGGCCCGCGTCCGGGTCGGCGTCGCGGACGCGGAGCTCGAGGCCGAGGTGGCGGCGGAGCCGGGCTGGACCCGGCTCGAGCTCGAAGCGGCCTCGGTGCGGCCGTGGTGGCCGCACCCGCTCGGCAAACCGGTCCGCTACGACGTGGCGATCAGCGTCCTGACGCCGGCGGGGGAGGCCGACCGCCGGGACGTCCGCACCGGGTTCCGTTCCACCGCACTTGACACCACCCCGGACGCCGACGGCGCCGGCTCGACCTTCGGGCTGCGGATCAACGGCGTGCCGGTGTTCGTCCGGGGCGCCAACTGGATCCCCGACGACTGCTTCGTCACCCGGGTGACCCCCGAGCGGTACCGCGAACGGATCCGCCAGGCCCGCGACGCCAACATCGACCTGCTGCGGGTGTGGGGTGGCGGAATCTACGAGACCGACGAGTTCTACGCCGCGTGCGACGAGCTCGGCATGCTGGTGTGGCAGGACTTCTGCCTGGCCTGCTCCCCCTACCCCGAGGAGGAGCCGTTCTGGAGCGAACTCGAGGCCGAGGCCCGCGACAACGTCACCCGGCTCAGCCCGCACCCGTCGCTGGTGGTCTGGAACGGCAACAACGAGGCCACCTGGGGTCACGAGGAATGGGGCTGGCAGGACCTGGTCGGCGGTGACCTCAGCTGGGGCGGCGGCTACTACGACGAGCTCTTCCCGCGGATCATGGCCGAGCTGGACCCGTCGCGTCCGTACTGGGCGGGCAGCCCGTCCTCCGGTGTGCCCGGCGTCCCCGCCAACAGCCCCGACCACGGGTGCATGCACATCTGGGACGTGTGGAACGACCGCGACTACACCGGCTACGACGACTACTCGCCACGCTTCGTGTCCGAGTTCGGCTACCAGGGCCCGGCGACCTGGACGACCTGGGCCCGCACCCTGGCCCCCGACCAGCTCGCCGCGGGGTCCGCGCACCTGGCGCTGCGCCAGCGGGCCGCGAACGGTGACGCGAAGCTGAACGGCGGGCTCGCCGGCCACCTCCCGGTGCCCGGCCGGGGCTTCGCCGAGTTCGACGACTGGCTGTTCACCACCCAGCTCCAGCAGGCCCGCGCGATCCGGTACGGCATCGAGCGCTGGCGGTCGCTGCGCGGGCACTGCCGCGGCTCGATCGTGTGGCAGCTCAACGACTGCTGGCCGTCCATCTCCTGGTCGGCGCTGGATTCCGGCACCGATGCGGCCGGCCGCCCGGTGGCCCGCCGCAAACCGCTGTGGTACGCGATCCGCAGCGCCTACGACGACCACCTGGTCACGATCCGGACCGAGGGCGACCCCCCGCGCGCGGTGCTGGTCAACGACGCGGACGCCGCCTGGGCGGCCGTGGGGCAGGTCGAGCTGCGCGACCTCTCCGGCCACCAGCTGTGGACGGTCCCGGTCGAGGCCGAGGTGCCGCCCCGGTCCACGGTGTCGGTACCGCTGCCGGCGCTCCCGTCCGAGGTCGCCGGGACGGCCCTGGTGGCTACGCTGCGTGGCGCCGAGCGCTGCGTCCGGCTGCTCGCCGAGGACGTGGCGGCCGGGTTGCCCCAGCCACGCCTCCGGGCGAGCGTCAGCACCACCGGCAACGGTGCGGAGGTGACGCTGACGGCGTCCACGTTCGTGCGCAGCCTGTGCCTGTTCGCCGACCGGGTCGCCGAGGGTGCGCAGGTCGACACCATGCTCGTCGACCTGTTCCCCGGCGAACGCCACACGTTCGTGGTGACCGGCAACCTCGACGACGTCGACCTCGGGGCCCTCACCCGCGCGCCGGCCCTGCGCTCGTCCTTCGGCACCGTCCGCCCGACCACCGGGGAGTCCTGATGCCCTCGATCGACCTGCCCCTGGCAGACCTGCGCAGCTACCGCTCCAGCGCCCCGGAGCCGGCCGACTTCGACGCGGCGTGGCAGCGGACGCTGGCCGACGCCCGGACGGTGCCGATGCAGGCGCAGGTCACGGAGGTGCGCACCGGGCTGCGCCTGCTGCGCAGCTTCGACGTGGTGTTCCCCGGCTTCGGCGGCGACCCGATCAGGGCCTGGCTGACCGTGCCCGCCGACGCCGCCGGCCCGCTGCCGGCGATGGTGGTCTACAACGGCTACGGGGGCGGGCGGGGCCTGCCGGTCGACCACCTGTCGTGGGCGAGCGCCGGGTTCGCCGAGCTGTTCATGGACACCCGCGGCCAGGGCTCCTCCTGGGGCAGTGGCGGCGACACCCCGGACCCCCACGACGCGGGCGTCGCCGGCCCGGGCTACCTCACCCGCGGCGTGGAGAGCTTCGAGACCTGGTACTACCGGCGGCTGGTCACCGACGCGGTGCGCGCGGTCGACGCGGTCCGGTCGATCCCGCTGGTCGACCCCGCGCGGGTGCTGGTCACCGGCGGCAGCCAGGGCGGGGCGCTGGCCATCGCCACCGCCGGACTGGCGGACGGACTGCTGGCCGCCCTGCCGGACGTGCCGTTCCTGTGCGACATCGAACGCTGCGTGGGCCTGGTCGACACCGACCCGTACCGCGAGGTGTCCCGTTACCTGGCCGTGCACCGGGTCGACCCGCAGGCCGTCTTCGGCACCCTCGCCTACGCCGACGGCGTGCACCACGCCGCCCGGGCGTCCGTGCCGGCTCTGTTCTCGGTGGGGCTGTGGGACGACGTCTGCCCGCCGTCGTCGGCTTTCGCCGTGCACCACGCGTGGGGCGCGGACAGTGAAATCGAGATCTACCCGTTCAACGGCCACGAGGGTGGCGGTGGACACCAGTTCGCCCGGCAGCTCGAGTGGCTGCGGCAGCGCGATCTGCTGCCGTCGTCCTGAACCCGGGTGCCTCAGGCGTCGAGGCTCATCGGCCCGTAGACCAGCCGGTCGCCCTCGTACAGGGAGACGTGGTGGACGCCGGCGCCCACCAGCTCCTCGTAGTTCTCGGTGAGCCAGGCCTCCGCCCGGGTCTGCTCGTCGAACTCGACCAGCAGGCCGATCTCCTCGGCGACCGCGTCGTCGGGTTCGGGCGTGCCGGCCCAGTAGTAGCCCATGGTCAGATCGTGTCGCCGGGCTTCACCCGCGGCGCGGGCAGCCGCAGCCGGCGCAGGTTGATCGCCCGGTTGATCATGTAGCCCAACAGGCCCTTCAGCGGCTCCTTGGGCAGGCGCTCGGCGGCCAGCCGCTTGTACTTGCGCCACATCATGAACAGGTCGGCGGCGATCAGGATGAACAGCGAATAGGTGAACCAGGTCACGGCCAGGGCCGCGTCCGTGCTCAGCGAACTGATCACCAGAGAGACGGCCAGCGTCACCATCAGGATCGGCATCGACCACTGCGAGATGCTCTTGCGGGAGTCGACGAAGTCGCGCATCAGCACCTTGCCGGGCGCCGACTCGGTGCGGGCGAACTGCTCGTCGCGCAGCGCGTTCTTCGCCGAGCGCTCCTTGACCCGCATCTCCTTGGCCGACAGCGTCGGGTTCAGCCGCTCCCTGCGGGCGGCCTCGGCCTCGCGGCGGGACGGGGTGGGCGCATCCTTGCGCGCCGGCTTCGCCGGGTTCTCGGTGCTCGCCGGGGTCGGCTCGGGCTCGGCCGCGTCAGACGCGGACCGTTCGTACGGGCGGAACAATCCCACTTCGATCCTCGCTTGGTGCGAATATGACTGCCACATCCTAAGTCACGAACGAGCCGGGCAGCGGAGGGGAGGCGGACGTGGTCGAACCCGTCGGACGGCTGGACGCCGAACTCGCCTACCAGCGTGCGCTGAGCGCCCTGCACGATGCCCGGGCGGACCTCGCCGACGTGGCCGCGGCCCGGCGGCGGCTCGCCTACGACCGGGCCCGGCTGGACCCGGCCGAGGCGCAGTCCCGGGACCGGCAGCTCACCGATCGGTTCACCGCGGTGTCGGAGCGAGCCGAGCAACTGCGGGAGGCGGCCGCCGCGCTGCGCGAGCAGTTGCGCCGGTTCAGTGTCGACGGCGCGTCCGAACCCGCCGAGATCCGCGACGACAGCCTCGGCGAGGGGTTCGAGCAGCCGCCGCACTTCGGGGACGGCCGGTGAGCCCGCTGCGGGTCGCGGTGGTGACCGGGCGGATCGGTGATCTCGCCCCGCCGGCGGCCGGGGCCGCCCTCGGGCGTGGGTTCGCCGAGACCGCGCAGGTGGCCGTGGTGCCGGTCGCGGCCGGCGGTCCCGACCTCGCGGCGGCGGTCGCCGCGCTGTGGGACGCCGAGGTCGTCGTCGACGGGCCGGCCTGGCTCGTCCGTCGGCCCGGACGCGTCCTGCTCGGCGTCCAGCAGCCCGCCGCGCCCGACTGGGCGCCGCGGGCGTCCACCACCGACGTGGGGGAGTGGGTGGCGGCGAGTGTGCGTCCGGGTGAGGACGTCGTACTCGACCTGACCGGTGTCACCGCCCACGACGGCGGCGCGGGCCTGCTCGCGGCGGCGGGTGCGAGCCTGGGCGACCGGGACCTGATCGGGCTGGTCGACCCCGACGAGGCCGAGTTGCCGGCCACCGGGATCGGTGGCGGTCTGGCCCGGCGCGCGTTCGCCGCGCGCCTGGACGTGGCCGAACTGCTGGCCGCCGACGCGGAACGGTCCGCGTGGGCCCGGGAACTGGGCGACGGGCTGGACACCGCACCGGGCGGCGGCGCGGCCGGCGGCAGCGGCCTGGCGATCCTCGCGTCCGGTGGTCGACTCGTGTCGCCTACGCAGTTTTGCCACTCCGAAGCGGGCCTCGCGAGGACCCTCCGGGCAGCCGACCTGGTGGTCACGGGCTGCACCGAGCTGTCCGCGCTCGACCGGGGAGGGCCGGTCGTCACGGCGGTCGCACGGTGGTCCGAGGAGGCCGAGCGTCCCTGCCTGCTGGTGACCACGGGGGCCGGGCTGGCCCGCCGCGAGCTGCGCACCCTCGGCATCGAGGCCGCGCACCTGTTGCCCTCACCGACGGTCACCACCGACGCCCTGGCGGGCATCGCGCGCCGCATCGCGGGCGGCTGGGTAACAGGTTCAGGCGGCGCTCGCCTAGACTGACCGGGTGCGGAATATCCGCCCGACAGGGGCGGTTGCACCCCACGAACGCTCAGTCCGGAAGGATCCCAGGTAGATATGACTGTTGACTCCCAGATCACCACCGAAGGCATCGTCCTCACCGAGGTGGCCGCGCAGAAGGTCAAGGACCTGATCGCCAACGAGGACGTTGACACCCTCGCCCTGCGCATCTCGGTCGCCCCGGGCGGCTGCTCCGGTCTGCGCTACCAGCTCCAGCTCGACGACCGCACCCTCGACGGCGACGTCGCGGCCGACTTCTACGGCGTCTCCGTCGTCACCGACCGCATGTCCGCCCCCTACCTCACCGGTGCCACGATCGACTTCGTCGACACCATCGAGCAGCAGGGATTCACCATCGACAACCCGAACGCCACGGGTTCCTGCGCCTGCGGCGACAGCTTCCACTGAGCAGTACCGGCGGCTAGGGTTTCGCCCATCGAAGTGTAGGTATCGAACCGGAAGGGCGCCTCGTGGGTCGACTGCTACACCCGAAGAAGCTCCTGCTCGTCGCGGCGGCCGGAATCGGCGCGTTCTCCCTCGCGGGGTGCAGTGCCGAGACCGTCGCGCAGTGGGGCCGCTTCGGGCTTCCCGAGGCCGCGACCGACCGCGCGCCGATGATCGGCGGCCTGTGGACGGGCGCCTGGATCGCGGCGCTGGTCGTCGGCGTCTTCGTCTGGGGCCTGATGGCCTGGGTGGCGATCCGCTACCGCAAGAAGAGCGCCGATCACCTGCCCGAGCAGAAGCAGTACAACCTGCCGCTGGAACTGCTCTACACGCTGGTGCCGTTCCTGATCATCGGCGTCCTGTTCTTCTACACGATCCAGACGCAGAACGGGGTGCAGGCCAAGGCGCCGCAGGAGTCCGTCCACACCGTCAACGTCATCGGCCAGAAGTGGTCGTGGACCTTCAACTACATGGAGGCCGACAACCCGGCGGTGGGCGCGGTCGTCCACAAGGTCGGCACGATCGACAAGATCCCCGACCTGTACCTGCCCGTGAACAAGCCGGTGCGGTTCAACCTGTACTCCGCCGACGTCATCCACTCGTTCTGGGTCCCGGCGTTCTACTACAAGCTGGACGTGATCCCCGGCCGCACCAACAGCTTCGACGTGACGCCCGACAAGCTCGGGACCTACTCGGGCAAGTGCGCGGAGCTCTGCGGCACCTACCACGCGGCGATGCTGTTCACGGTGCACGTGGTCACCGAGGAGGAGTACAACGCCTACCTGAACACGCTGAAGGCGGCGGGCGACACCGGTGAGATCAAGGCACCGACGTACCCGAACACCGTGCCCAGCGTCCCGGCGGCGGAGGGAGAGCAGAAATGACCGCGGTCGCGAGGGTCGGCCTGGACGAGGCTCAGGCGCGGCCGCTGGTTGAGCGTCGGCGCTGGGGCGCTATGGCGATGAAGCTGCTCACCACCACCGATCACAAGGTGATCGGCAACATGTACTTCGTCACCGCGCTGCTGTACTTCGCGTTCGCCGGGCTGCTGGCGCTGGCGATCCGTGCCGAACTGGCCTACCCGGGGCTGCAGTTCATGCACTACGAGACGTTCAACCAGTTCTTCACCATGCACGGCACGCTGATGCTGCTGATGTTCGCGACCCCGATGTTCGTGGCGTTCGCGAACGCGATCATGCCGCTCCAGATCGGCGCCCCCGACGTGGCGTTCCCCCGGTTGAACGCGTTCAGCTACTGGCTGTACCTGTTCGGCTCGATCACCGCCTGCGCCGGCTTCCTCACCCCAGGCGGCGCGGCGTCCTTCGGCTGGTTCGCCTACGTGCCGCTGTCGGACGCGGTGAACTCGCCCGGTATCGGCGGTGACCTGTGGATCATGGGCCTGTACGTGATGGGCCTGTCGACGATCCTCGGTGCGGTCAACTTCACTGCCACGATCGTCACGCTCCGCGCGCCCGGCATGACGATGTTCCGGATGCCCATCTTCACCTGGAACATCCTGGTCACCTCGATCATGATCCTGATCTGCTTCCCGGTGCTGGCTGCCGGCCTGCTCGTGCTGGAGGCCGACCGTCGGCTGGGGACGCACATCCTCGACCCCGCCACCGGCGGCGCGATCCTGTGGCAACACCTGTTCTGGTTCTTCGGGCATCCCGAGGTCTACATCATCGCGTTGCCGTTCTTCGGCATCATCACCGAGATCCTGCCGGTGTTCAGCCGCAAGCCGATCTTCGGCTACGTCGGCCTGGTCGCCGCCACCCTCTCGATCGGCGCCCTGTCGATCGCGGTGTGGGCGCACCACATGTTCGTCACCGGTGCGGTCAACCTGCCGTTCTTCTCTTTCATGACGTTCCTGATCGCCGTCCCGACGGGCGTGAAGTTCTTCAACTGGATCGGCACGATGTGGGGCGGGGCGATCAGCTTCGACACACCCATGGTCTGGGCGCTCGGCTTCCTCACCACCTTCCTGTTCGGTGGCCTCACCGGCATCATGCTGGCCTCGCCGCCGCTGGACTTCCCGGTGTCCGACACCTACTTCGTGGTCGCGCACTTCCACTACGTCCTGTTCGGCACGGTGGTGTTCGCCATGTTCGGCGGCTTCTACTACTGGTGGCCGAAGCTCACCGGACGGATGCTCGACGAGCGTCTCGGCAAGCTGCACTTCTGGCTGCTGTTCATCGGCTTCCACACCACGTTCCTGGTGCAGCACTGGCTGGGCGTGGAGGGCATGCAGCGGCGCATCGCCGACTACCTGCCGGGCGAGGGCTTCACGTTCCTGAACCAGGTGTCGACGGTCGGCGCGTTCCTGCTGGGCGTCTCGATGCTGCCGTTCCTGTGGAACGTCTGGATCAGCCGCAAGGCGCCGCTGGTCAAGGTCAACGATCCGTGGGGCTGGGGTCGGTCGCTGGAGTGGGCCACCTCGTGCCCGCCGCCGCGGTTCAACTTCGAAAGGGTGCCCCGGATCCGTTCGATCTCGCCGGCGTTCGACGTCATGCACCCGGCGAACCCGGAGCCGATCAACCCGGCCCGCGAAGTCATCGAGTCGGCGACCACGGGTGAGGTGGGCAAGTGAAGTCCGAACGGTTCATCTTCATCGTCGTCGCGATCTTCTTCCTGGCGGTCGCCCCGATCTACTGGTTCGTCAGCCACGAGATCATCGGCACGGTGGCGCTGCTGCTGACGCTGGCGTTCTTCGGCATGCTGGCGGTCTTCTTCACCATCCAGTCGAACAAGATCGACCCGCGTCCCGAGGACCGCAAGGACGGCGAGATCATCGAGGGCGCCGGCGAGGTCGGCTTCTTCCCCTCGAGCAGCATCTGGCCGTTCTGGGCCGCCCTGACCGTGATGGTGATGGCGCTGGGCCCGGTGTTCGGCTGGTGGATCACCCTGCTGGGCGTCGGCCTGGGCATCTGGTCGGTGACCGGGTGGTGCTACCAGTACTACCGCCGCGAGTACGTGCACTGAGTCTTTCCGCCGCGCTGAGTCTTCCGCCGCACCGCGTCCGGCGCCGTTAGGCTGTCCCCGCCCCGACCCGGGGCCGGGGGGAGGAAGACATGTCCACGCCGACGCTGGCCGAACGGTTCCGGTACTGGTTCGACAACTGGATGTCGCGCGGCACGATCGCGCTGATGGGGCTGCTGGCGCTGGCGACCGTGGCCCTGGTGGTCGTGGTGACGCTTCTCGTCTGGGTGTTCCGCGCCTTCCCCGACGATGCCGCCGAGGGCGATTTCGTCGACATCCTGTGGGGTTCGCTGATGCGCACCCTCGACCCCGGCACGATGGGCGGGGACTCGGGCTGGGGCTTCCGGCTGCTGATGCTGGTGATCACCATCGGCGGCCTGATCATCGTGGCGAGCCTGATCGGCATCGTCTCCAGCGCGTTCGACAGCAAGGTCGACGAGCTGCGCAAGGGCCGCTCCACGGTTCTGGAGGATGACCACACCCTGATCCTCGGCTGGAACGCCAAGATCCACTCGATCGTGCACGAGCTCGCCATCGCCAACGAGTCCCGCGGCCGCGCGAGCATCGTGGTTCTCGCTGACCGGGACAAGGTCGAGATGGAGGACGAGATCCGGGCCACGGCCGGCGCGCTCGGCAAGACCGCGGTGATCTGCCGCACCGGCGATCCCAAGAACCTCACCGACCTGGCGATGGTGCGTCCGTCGGGCGCCCGGAGCATCATCCTGCTCGCACCGGACGGCTCCGCCGACCCCGACGCCGAGGTGATCAAGACCGCGCTGGCGCTGACCAACAACCCCGCCCGTAAGGCCGAGCCGCACCACATCGTCGGGGAGCTCAGCGACCCGGACAACTTCGAGGTCGCCCGGCTGGTCGGCAAGGACGAGGCCCATTGGGTGCTCGGCCCCGACCTGATCGGACGCATCACCGTGCAGAGCTGCCGGCAGTCCGGCCTCTCGGTGGTGTACGGGGAACTGCTCGACTTCGACGGCGACGAGATCTACTTCACCGAGCAGCCGTCGCTGGTCGGACGCACGTACTTCGACGCGCAACTGGCTTTCGCCGACGCGACCGCGATCGGGCTGGTGAAGTCCGGGGCGGTACTCATCAACCCACCCGCAGACACCTCGATCGCCGACGGCGACCAGGTGATCGTGATCGCGGCCGACGACAGCGAGATCACGCTCGGTGAGCCCGGCGTCCCGTCGACCGTGGCGATCTCCGACACCGTTCCGGCACCGTTGGGGCCCGAGCAGACCCTGGTGCTGGGCGTGAACGCCGGCCTCGCCGCGATGCTGCGCGAGCTGGACGAGTACGTCGCGCCGGGCTCGCTGGTGCGCATCGTCTCCGGTGGCGAGCCGCCCGAGCTGCCGGCGTTCGCGAACCTGACCGTCACCCACGTCCACGGCGACCCGACCAAGCGGGCGGTCCTGGACGGACTGGGCGTGGCCGGGTTCGACCACATCATCGTGCTGGCGGACAAGGACGAGCCCGACCTGCAGCGGGCTGACAGCCGCACCCTGGTGACGCTGCTCCAGCTCCGCGACCTGTCCGAGACCGGCGGCTTCGACCTGAACATCGTCAGCGAGATGCTCGACGACACCAACCGGGAGCTGGCGGAGGTCACCGAGGCCGACGACTTCATCGTCAGCGACAAGCTGATCGCGCTGCTGCTCTCCCAGGTCTCGGAGAACCGGAAGCTCACCGAGGTGTTCGACACGCTGTTCTCGAGCGCGGGCAGTGAGGTCTACCTCAACCCGGCGGCCGACTACATCACGCCGGGCGCCACCGTCGACTTCTTCGCTGTGCTGGAGGCCGCGCGCCGCCGGGGCGAGACCGCGATCGGCTACCGGGTGGCCGCGCAGGCGCACGTCGCGGCGGCCGGCTACGGGGTGCGCCTCAACCCGACGAAGACGGACCCGATCACCTTCGTCCGCGGCGACCGGGTGATCGTGCTCGCCGAGGGCAAGGACTGACGCCACCGGGATCTCAGGGCGCGGGGTCGTCGCTGTCTGGCGGCGGGGGTTGGTGTTTGTGGTCGGTGTCCCATTGGATCTGGTCGCCGTGCTGGAATCGTTCGTGTCGGAACATGGGGGTGGTGCCGTGTGGTCCGACGCGGTAGCGATAACCGGCGGGGCTGGTCCACCAGAAGATGCCGGGTCGGGGTTGTTCCAACTGCCAGTTGCCGTGGGTCTTGCCGCGGTGCGGCCGGGTGGACAGTGGTCCGAGGTTGTTGGCGCGGGTTTGGTTCTTCACACCGGGCCGCCACGGGCGGGTGTGGTCGAGTTGTGCGGTGCGGGGGCTGCGGGACGACCACGGGAACACCTCGACGGTGTCGCGGAGCAGGATTTGGCGGCGGATCCGGTCGGGGATCTCGTAGCTGTCCACGCTGATCTGGGCGTAGGGGCGGATGACCGGGGCCAGGGTGATGCGGTCGTGGCCGAGCAGGACACTGAGCAGGGTGGCGGACAGCGGCCCCACACCCTCGACCCGGCACGTGCCCCGTCCGGTGAGCAGGGTTTCCTCGGCGACGTGCACGTACACGGTGGCGGCGGGCACCAGCCGGGGGTCGGTCGCACGGATCGTGCCGATGACGCCGGCGGCTTCTTGGAGCATGAGTTGGGCGCGGGCGGGGGTGGCGAGGATCCCGACCGCTTTCGCGCGGAGGATGTCTTTGGGGTCGGTGTCGCCGTGGGCGGCGAGGAGGTCGGCGATCCGGTCGACCTGGGCGTCGAAGTAGATCGCGTCCCGGGTGTCCACCCGGCACGACAGGTACGCGACCAGCGGGTCGTCGGTCGGGAGCTTGCGCACGAACCGGGCGGCACGGGCCTGCGCGGCTTTGGCTTCGACCTGGGGTGCGGCGATCTCGACGATCAGGCCGCGGGCCAGCTTGAGCAGCCGGCCCCACGCCAGGCCGGGCAGTTTCGGGGCGAGCAGCGCGTCGAGGTGGTGGGCCTGGTCGAGGGTGAGGTCAAAGGTGTCGATCTCCTGCACCAGCTGACGGGCCCGGAACACCGGCAACAGCCCCTGCTTCACCTGGAACCAGACCAGCGGGAACCGGCCGGCCAGGTTCACGATGTCACGGATCAACCAGGTCGCGGCCGACACCGAGACCCCCTGCAACGCCGCCACTTCCAGCGGCAGGAACTCATCCACCAGCGCAGTGCCATCGCCGCCGATCCGCACCGCCCGCTTCCCGACCACATCGATCCGGGCATCCGCGGCCCATTCGTGCTCGGCGGCCAGGTCGGCGATCGCGACCGCTTCGGCGATCTCGGCCTCGACCCGGGCCTGCACAGCAGCGCGGAGCCGTTCCGCCGCACCCGCCCGCACCGTTCCGCTCATGTGTTCGATTATACGCGCGCAATCCGGCATCCACAAGGCATTACAGCCCCAATTCGAACACTCGTCCGCTCCCGGACCGAAACGGGGACGGTTCCGAGAATCGCAACCCGCACCCCGCCAGACAACGAATCTCGGAACCGTCCCCCTTTCCGTTCATCCCGGGGGAGTGGGGGCGTCGAGGGCTACCCGCACGAGATCGGTGAGAAGCGGACGATGGACGAGGACACAGGCTTCGAGTTCGTCCGCCCCAAAGGGCTCAAGAACACCGTCATGCATCGCACGATTGAGCCGGCCGGACGCCTCTGACGACCGCGAGCGCGACATGCTCGACGTCGCGGAGCTCGAGGTGACGACCGAGCGGTTCGGCATACCGGGTCCGCAACTCAGCAGAGCCGACGTCGTCGACCAGGGTGAGTCCGTACGCGTCCAGGAAGCCGGGGAGCTCGCGGGGTGACAGGCCGAAGATCCAGGGCTCTGACGCGTCCATCAGTGGCCGCTGCCCCTCGTCCCATGCCGAGCCGTCGATGACTCCGCGCCGCACGTAGGTGAACACCACGGCGCTGCCCGGGGCGGAGGCTCCGATGCACGCCAGCGTCGCGCGGACGGCGGCCTCCGGCAGGTACTGCGTGACGCCCTCCCAGACGAAGAGGACGGGCCGCGTGCGGTCCAGGCCTGCGTCGTCGAGCACCGTTCCGAGCGGTTCCGACGTGAAGTCCGTCGCGATGAGCTCCAGCCCCACAGCGAGCACCGGGACGCCACCCAGCCGCTCCACCTTGACCTGCTGGGTCGCCTGCAGGTCGAGCTCGAGGACGGAGGCGGCCGCCAGCACCGGCAGACGATACGCGCGGGTGTCGAAGCCCGCCCCGAGGATCACCACCTGGCTCGTCCCGCCTTCGACCATCCCGGTCACCACGTCGTCGATGTAGCGGGTGCGCAGGACCTGCGCTCCGTAGGTGCCCGACCCGAGCTCGGTGAGGTACAACTCGCGCAGCGGTCCGGCGGCCAAGGTAACCGTCATCGGGTCGAGCAGGTTCGCCACGACCGGATCGGTGAACAACCGTGTGGACGGTGGCTCCTGCTGCTCGATGAGCCGGCAGAGCGCCGCGCCCCACGCCGTCCTGCTGGGACGTGCCTTGTGGTGGGGCTTCTGGCCCACCCGTGCGCCTGCCACCTTCCCATTCAAGCACCGGGGAGGTTGTGGCCCGGCGAAATGCCCGCTCTTGCTGGTCCCGGCAGAAGATTGCAGGCTGTAAGCCCTCAACGCGGGAGGTTTCCATGGGCAAGCTGATCTACGCGGCGAACACTTCGCTCGACGGTTTCCTCGAGGACGAGACCGGCTCGTTCGACTGGTCTGTGCCGGACGAGGAGGTGCACGCGTTCTGGAACGAGCACGAGCGCCACATCGGCACGTCGCTCTACGGGCGCCGCATGTACGAGACCATGCGGGTGTGGGAACTCGACGACTGGCTGGCGGACGAGCCACCGGTGGTCCGTGACTACGCCGGCATCTGGCGTGACGCCGACAAGATCGTCTACTCGTCGTCCCTCACCGAGGTCTCGACGGCGCGTACCAGGATCGAGCGCACGTTCGATCCGGACGCGGTGCGACGGCTCACGGAGGCCTCTGAGGCGGACCTGAGCATCGGAGGCGCGACGATCGCCGCCGAGGCCTTCCGGCACGGGCTCGTCGACGAGTGCGTGCTGCTGCTGTGCCCGGTCGTCGTGGGCGGCGGCAAGCCCGCGCTGCCCCGCGGCGTGCGCCTCGACCTCGAACTCCTGGACCACCGACGGTTCGACAACGGCGTGATCTACGTCCGCCACGCCGTCCGTCGGGTGTGAAGAGGGTCGACCGTCGCCCCAGGGCTAGCGCCGCGCCAGCGCGGCGAGGATGCGGTCGCCGCTGCCGCCCAGGCCCAGGACCTCGGCGAGGGCGGCGAACTCCTCGGGGTCGGGGGGAACGGACGGGAGGGTGAGATCCAGGTCGGGCAGCGGCACGTCCCGCCGCACCGCCACCACCTCGCGCGCCGGGCCGAGGTACTCGACGGCCGCGCCGAGCTTCGCCGTGAGCGTCGGGGACAGCCGACCCTCGGTCGCCGCCGCCATGATCCCGTCGAGGTCGCCGTACTTCGTGACCAGGGACGCCGCGGTCTTCTCACCGACCCCGGCCACGCCGGGGAGCCCGTCGGACGGGTCGCCGCGCAGCACCGCGAAGTCGACGTAGCCGGCGCCGTCGATGCCGTACTTGGCCCGCAGCCAGGCCGCGTCCACACGGTCGTGCTTCGCCACACCGCGTCCGCAGTACAGCACGCGCACCGCACGCTCATCGTCGACGAGCTGGAACAGGTCGCGGTCACCGGTCACCACGTCGGTCGGCACCGTCGACCGCGTGGCCAGCGTGCCGATCACGTCATCGGCCTCGCAGTCGGCGGCGCCCACCACCGGCAGGCCCAGCACCCGCAGCACCTCCCGGACCAGCGGCACCTGCGGCACCAGTTCGTCCGGCACCTGCTCCACCGTGCCGTACGCCACCCGGTGCGCCTTGTAGGACGGCACCAGCGCGACCCGCCACGCCGGACGCCAGGCGTCGTCCCAGCAGCAGGCCACCTGCGTCGGGGAGTAGTCGGTGATGAAGCGGGCCAGGAAGTCGAGCAGCCCGCGCACCGCGTTCACCGGACGCCCGTCCGGCGCCTGGAGGGAGGTCGGCATCCCGTGGAACGCACGGAAGTACAGCGACGCGGTGTCGAACAGCATCAGCCGGGGCTGTGTGGGCGAGGAGGGAGCCATCGCCCCATGCTGCCATCCCGGACGGACACACAGGCAGTGCCCACTACGCTTCACCCGTGATCGAGTGGCTGGCCGCCAGGCCCTGGGGCCTGCGGGTGGCGCTCGCCGTCGTGTCCGGCATCCTCACCGCCCTCGGCTACCAGCCGTACGGCTGGTGGCCGCTGACCCCGCTCGGCGTCGCCGGGCTGACGATCGCCGTGCTCGCCGCGCGACGCGTCCGTGGGGCGACCGGTCTCGGTCTCGCCTGGGGCATCGGCTTCCTGCTGCTCGGCATCGGCTGGATGAAGGTGATCTTCGTCGAGGCGATGGTCGGCCTGGTGCTGGTCGAGGCGGTCTTCTACGCCGTGCTCGGCGCGCTGATCAAGGTCGCCGCGCGCACCCGCTGGTGGCCGCTGCTGGCCGCCGCCTCCTGGACCGCCATCGAGTTCACCTACGCCCGCTTCCCGTTCAACGGCTTCGGCTGGATGCGCCTCGGCTTCGCGATGGTCGCGTCCCCGCTGGCCTGGGTACTGCCCCTGGTCGGGGTCGCCGGCCTCGGCTTCGTGACCGCCCTGGTCGCCCAGGGTGCGGTCTGGCTGGCCGCCGCCCCGTCCCGGGCGCGCACGCTGGTCGCCGCCGCGACGGCCGCCGGCATCGCACTGCTGGCCGGCGGGGGAGCGCTGGTCCCGGTCGGCACCCAGACCGGGTCGGTCAACGTCGGCTGGGTGCAGGGCGGCGCCCCCGGCGGGGGCGTGTACGGCCTGGGCGAGCCCCGCACGATCACCCGCAACCACGTCGCCGAGGCCGGCCGGTTGGCCGACAAGGTCGCCGCCGGCGAGGTCGCCACGCCCGACTTCGTGGTGTTCCCGGAGAACACCACCGACATGGACCCGCACACCGACGCCCAGACCGGCCTGCTGATGCGCTCGGCGCTCGCGCGGCTCGGCGTCCCGATCCTGTTCGGCGTGATCCTGGACGGCCCCGGCGCCGACGAGCGGCAGACCGCGTCCCTGTGGTGGGACCCGGCCAGTGGCGAGGTCTCCCGCTACGTCAAGCGCGGCATCGTGCCGTTCGGCGAGTGGGTGCCGCTGCGCTCGCTGCTGTTGCCGCTGATCCCCGAACTGATCTACGTGGGCGCGCAGTCGATCCCCGGCGACGAGCCGGGCGCGATGCCGGTGACACTGCCGGACGGACGCACGCTGACCCTCGGCATCATGGTCTGCTACGACCTCGTCTACGACGACTTCGCCTACGACACCGTCCGTTACGGCGCCCAGGTGTCGCTCGTGCAGTCCAGCAACGCCATGTACCAGGGCACCGGCCAGATCGAGCAGCAGTTCGGGATCACCCGCGCCCGCGCGATGGAACTGCGTCGCGAGATGCTCGTCGTCACCACCAGCGGGGTCTCCGGACTGATCGAACCGGACGGGTCGGTGTCGTTCACCGCGCCCGAGCACGACGGCGCGTCCGGCGTCGTCACGCTGCCGGAGCGCTCCGGCGCCACGCCCGCCACCTGGCTGGCTTCGCCCCTCGAACTCGCGATCACCGTGCTCGCCGGGCTCGGGCTCGTCGCGTCGCTGGCATGGGGCAGAATGAACAGGTCCGCCTCGGCAACTGGAGCTAAGAATGACTGACTCGACAGCGTCGCTCGAACGCGTGCTCGTCATCATCCCCACGTACAACGAGTCGGAGAACATCACTCCGATCACGGCAAGGATCCGGAAGGCGGTACCGTCCGCGCACATCCTGGTCGCGGACGACAACTCCCCGGACGGCACCGGCGCGATCGCGGACGACCTCGCGAAGGCCGACGACCACATCCACGTCCTGCACCGCAAGGGCAAGGAGGGCCTCGGCGCGGCCTACATCGCCGGCTTCCGGTGGGGACTGGCCGAGGGCTTCGACGTCCTCGTCGAGCACGACGCGGACGGCTCGCACCAGCCCGAGCACCTGCCCGCCATGCTCCAGCGGCTGCGCACCGCGGACGCCGTGAAGGGCTCCCGCTACGTGAAGGGCGGCGCCACCAAGGGCTGGCCGCTGCAGCGCGAGCTGCTGTCCCGCGGCGGCAACCTGTGGACGCGGATGATGCTCGGCCTGAAGGTCAAGGACGCCACCGGCGGCTTCACCGCGTGGCGCGCGAACACGCTGCGCAACATCGACCTCGACGGGGTCGAGGCGGCCGGCTACGGCTTCCAGGTCGACCTGGTCTGGCGTGCGCTCCGCAACGGGTTCACCGTCGCCGAGGTGCCGATCACCTTCATCGAGCGCGAGTACGGCGATTCGAAGATGAGCTCCGCGATCGTCGCGGAGGCCATGCTGCTCACCACCCGCTGGGGCGTGAAGTACCGCCTGGGGCAGGCCGAGCAGGCCATCGGTTCCGTCAGTCGCCGCCTCGGACGGCGGAAAGCGGGAAGCGGACAGTCGTGACCGGGGCGACCCCCGGACGGCAGCGGCGCTGGCTGTTGCCGGTGCTGGTGACCCTGTTCATCGCGATCTCGGTGCTGGAGGTCTGGCTGCTCACCGCGGTGGGCTCCCGGATCGGCGTGCTGCCGACGCTGGGCATCCTGATCGCCGAGGCGTTCCTCGGCGCCTGGTTGATGCGACGCGAGGGCAGCAAGGCGTGGACGGCGCTCGTGGACGCCTACAGCACCGGACGGATGCCCACCGGCCAACTGGCCGACGCCGCCCTGGTGCTGGTGGGCGGCATCATGCTGATCCTGCCGGGCTTCTTCACCGACCTGATCGGCCTGGTCTGCCTGCTGCCGTGGACGCGGCCCGCCGCTCGCCGGCTGATCGGCTTCCTGCTGGCCCGCCACGTCGCCCGAACCGGCCTCGACCTGGGCAGCCTGCGCACCGGCTTCGCCCCCGGCACGGTGATCCCCGGCGAGACCGTCGAGGACGCCCCCGGCACCGCCGCGCCGAAGCCGGCGTCCGACGACCGGGTGATCCAGGGAGAGATCGAGGAGTGAGCGCCCGCGCGAGGGTCCACTACGCCTGGGTGGTCGCCGCGGTCGCGTTCGTCGCGCTGGTCGGGGCCGCCGCGTTCCGGGCCGCGCCCGGCCCGCTCATGGTGCCGCTCCACGAGGAGCTGGGCTGGTCGCTGACGACGATGTCGGCGGCGGTCAGCGTGAACCTCGTCCTGTACGGGCTGACCGCGCCGTTCGCCGCGGCCCTGATGGAACGCTTCGGGCTGCGCCGGGTGACGACCGTCGCGCTGGTCCTCATCGCCTCTGGCGCCGGCCTGTCGGTGTTCGCACAGGCTGCCTGGCAGCTCACGCTCACCTGGGGCGTGCTGATCGGGCTGGGCACCGGTTCGATGGCGCTGGTGTTCGCCGCGACCGTCGCCAACGCCTGGTTCGTGAAGCGGCGCGGGCTGGTGCTCGGCATCCTCACCGCCGGCGGCGCGGCCGGGCAACTGGTGTTCCTGCCACTGGTCGCCTACCTGTCCGAGCACACCGGCTGGCAGGTCGCCTCGCTCCTGGTGGCCGCGGCGGCGCTGGCGGTGCTGCCGATGGTGCTGGTGTTCCTGCGTGACCGGCCCTCCGACCTGGGGCTCCCGCCGTACGGCGCCACCGAGATCGTGCCGCGCCCCGCCCCGAGCGGCAACGCGGTGGCCGTCGCCCTCGGCGCGCTGGCGACGGCCGTCCGGACCCGGGCCTTCTGGGCGCTGGCCGCGGCGTTCGCGATCTGCGGGGCGACCACCAACGGGCTGGTCGGCATCCACTTCATCCCGTCCGCGCATGACCACGGCATGGCCACCACCACCGCGGCCGGCCTGCTGGCCGTCGTCGGCATCTTCGACATCGCGGGCACCGTCGCGTCCGGCTGGCTCACCGACCGGGTCGACCCGCGGCTGCTGCTGCTGGCCTACTACGGGCTGCGCGGCGTCGGGCTGCTGGTGCTGCCGTGGCTGCTGTCGGCGACCGTCCAGCCCAGCATGGTGCTGTTCATCGTGGTCTACGGCCTGGACTGGGTGGCGACCGTGCCGCCGACCGTCACGCTGTGCCGCCGCATCTTCGGCGCCGACGGGACGGTGGTCTTCGGCTGGGTGTTCGCCTCCCACCAGCTCGGGGCGGCCGGCGCGGCCCTGGCCGCCGGGGCCGTCCGGGAGTCCCTCGGCTCCTACACCTACGCGTGGCTGGGCGGGGCGGCGTTGTGCGCGATCGCTGCGGTGCTGTCGATCGGCCTGGGACGCCGGCCCGAACCCGCGCAGGTGCGTCCGCCCGACCACGACCTCGATGCCGAGGCCGCGCTCGACCTCACGCCCTGAGAATCAGGGGTGGGTGCGCTTGACCTCGGCCGCCCACTCGGCGTCGAACGCCAGGTCGAGCTTCTCCAGGCGCGCGATGTCGGCAGCGACCTCGTCGCACAACCTGCGCACGTCGGGCCGGCCCTTGGCCAGCTCGTTCAGCTCACGCCAGATGGCGGAGAGTTCCTCGATCAGGATCTTGTTGGCGTCGATGGCGCGGATCCGCACCGAGGACACCTGTTCCCGAAGCTCTTCGACACGGCTCGCTTCATCCATGCCCTCATGCTAGGACTCAGTGGCCCTCGCCGCGGATCTCGTCGAGACGTTCGGCCAGCAGGTCCTCGAGCTCCTCGATCGAACGACGCTCCCGCAGCATGTCCCAGTGGGTGCGCGGGGCCTTGGTCTCCTTCACCTCGGGCTCGGCACCGTCCGAGCGGCGCGCGGTCTCGCCGCAGCGCGGGCACTCCCACGTCGTCGGCAGCTCGGCCTCCTCGGAGAACACCACCGTGAAGTGGTGGTCCTTCGGGCAGTCGAACCCGATCTCCTGGCGCGGAGCCAGCTCGACACCACTGGCGTCGGCATGGCTCTTCGAACCCAGTCCGGAACCCCTCAGTGCACGATCAGCCATCCCATTTACCTCCGCTCCAAAGCTAGCCAGCCGCGCAAGGCGCGGCGGTCACAGCACTTTGGGTAACACGTTCCCGGCGTCGATGATTCCCTTGCGCATGTCGACCCGGGCCAGCAGCGCCCCGCCGACAAGGAAGAACACCACCAGCCCGACGAGGGCCAGCCGGTAGGACTGGGTGAACTGGAACACCAGCCCGAACGCGAGCGTGCCCAGCCAGCTCGTGCCCCGTTCCATGGCCTGGTAGAAGCTGAAGTACTCCGACTCGCGGCCCTTCGGGATCAGCTGGCTGTACATCGAGCGGGACAGCGCCTGCGTGCCGCCCATCACCAGCCCGATCGCCGCGCCGAGGCCGAACAGCGCCCCGACCACCCCGGACGGGATGGCGTACGCGACCAGGACGACGACCAGCCAGATCCCGATGCCGATCATCACCGTCTTCTTCGCCCCGATCCGCCCGGCCAGCCGCCCGAAGCCCAGCGCGCCGATGATCGCCACGAACTGGGTGAGCAGGAACGTCGCCAGCACCAGGCTCTCCTCGATGCCCAACTCGCGCTGCGCGTAGACGCTGGCCGACACGATCACCGTCTGGATGCCGTCGTTGTAGAACAGGAACGCCAGCAGGAACGCCAGCGTCTGCGGGTAGTGCCGCATCTCGGCGAACGTTGTCGCGAGCTGCCGGAACGGGTTGCGTCCGGCCACCTCGGCGGGCACCTCCCGGGGGACGTTGCGCAGGCCCAGCACCGGGATCAGCGTGAACCCCGCCCACCACAACCCGGCCGACAGCAGGCTGATCCGCACCGCCATGCCCCGGTCGATCCCGAGCATCGGGTACAGGCTGAGCAGGCCGAAGTTGAGCGCGAGCAGCAGGCCGCCGCCGACGTAGCCCCAGGCCCAGCCGCGGCTGGAGACCCGGTCCCGCTCGTCCGGCCCGGCGATGCGCACCAGCAACGAGTCGTAGACCACGACCGAGGCGCCGAACGCGATCAGGCTGATCACCATCAGCCACGCGCCCAACTGCCAGTTCGAGCCCATCAGGAAGAACATCAGCGACCCGGCCAGCGCGCCGATCCACGCGGTCACCCCCAGCCAGCGGTGCGGGTGCGCGGAGCGGTCGGCCGCGGCGCCCACGAACAGCAGGACGACCGCCGAGACCAGCGTGCTGATCGTGGCCAGCAGGGACGGCAGCGCACCGGGCAGCACCGGGAACAGCCCGAGCAGCAGGACGGTGCGCGTGCACTCGCCCGTGCCGTCCGGGCAGGCGGCCCGGCTGGCCAGGCTGACCAGGTACGGGCTGATCAGGACGGTGGCGGTGGTGGTGTAGAACGCCGAGTTGGCCCAGTCGTACCAGTACCAGGCGCGCTGCTCACGGGTGCTTCTCATCGTTCGTCCTCCCAGAGTCCGCGGTTCAGCAGTACCCGCCTCAACGTCGTCAGGTCGTCGCTGACCAGGCCGTCCACACCGAGATCGATCAGCCGGTTCATCTCGGCCTCGTCGTTCACCGTCCACACGTGTACCACCCGGCCGGTGTCGTGGGCCAGCCTCACCACGTCCGGACGGACGAGGCGCAGGGGAGTCCGGGGGTCCCGGACGGGGATCTGCAGCGCGATGCCGGGGTCGCGCGCCAGCCGGCGCAGCCCGAACCCGTGGGTGGCCAGCGCCACCGCGCGCGGGGACGCCGAGGTGGCCACGCCGGGAGCGAGCCGGCGGAACTCCGCCAGCCGGGCGTCCGAGAACGACCCCACGCACAGCCGTTCGGCGACCCCCGGACGGTCGGCCAGGCGCGCCAGCGGAGCCACCGCCGCCGGGTCCTTGATGTCCACGTTGAAGCAGGCCGAGCCGAACTCGTCCAGCAGGTCGGCGAGCCGGGGCAGCGGGTCGATCCCGCCGACCCGGACGCGAGCCAGGTCGGCCCAGCGCCGGTCACCGATCCGGCCGCTGCCGTCGCTGACCCGGTCGAGGGCTTCGTCATGGAAGGCGACCAGCTCGCCGTCCGCGGTCGCCCAGACGTCGGTCTCCAGGTAGTGGAAGCCCAGCGCGACCGCCCGTCCGAACGCGTACGCGGTGTTCTCCCTGGGCGCGTCGGCGGGCTCGACCCAGCCGCCGCGATGGGCGATCGCGGCGAAGCGTCCGCTCAGGTAGGGGTGGGCCGGCCGCTGCACGCCTGCACTCTAGGGCCCCGGTCAACCACGGCCCGGGAGTCGCCGATCCGCCGCGCGGGCGTGTTAGATGAGGCCGTGACAACGATCCTCTCCATCCAGTCCTCGGTCGCGTACGGCCACGTCGGCAACAGCGCGGCGACCTTCCCGCTGATGCGCATCGGGGTCGAGGTGTGGCCGGTGATCACCGTCCACTTCTCCAACCACACCGGGTACGGCGCGTGGCGCGGGCCGTTGCTGGCCGCGAGCGACATCGCGGAAGTGGTGCACGGCATCGACGAGCGTGGCGTGCTGGGCCGGGTGGACGCCGTCCTTTCGGGGTACCAGGGGGCCGAGGAGGTGGGGGCGGAGGTGCTGCGGGCGGTCGAGCTGGTGCGCCAGCGCAACCCGAAGGCGGTCTACTGCTGCGACCCGGTGATCGGCGACATCGGGCGCGGCATCTACGTGCGTCCCGGCATCCCGGAGTTCATGCGCGAGCAGGTGGTGCCGGCCGCCCAGATCGTCACCCCCAACCACTTCGAGCTCGACTACCTGACCGGACGCACCACCACCACGGTCACCGAGGTCCTCGACGCGGCGGACGCGCTGCGCGCCACCGGCCCGGACGTCGTGCTGGTCACCTCCACGGTGCTGGAGGGCGACCACCCCGAGGAGATCCGGATGCTGGCCGTCACCGACAGCGGCGCCTGGCAGGTCACCACGCCGGGGCTCGAGCGCAACTTCACCGGGTCCGGCGACCTGACCGCGGCCCTGTTCCTCGCCCACTACCTGGAGGGCGACGACGTGGGCAAGGCGATGGGACGCACGGCCGACTCGGTCTACTCCCTGCTCAAGGCCACCACCGACGCCGGGTCGACCGAGCTGCTGCTCGTGGCCGCCCAGCACCAGCTGGTGAGCCCCACCTACCACTTCGACGTGCAGCGGCTGCGGTAGCCGGTGTCCATCACGGGCGAGGTCGTCGCGGCGGTGCTGCTGCTGGCCGTCCTCGCCTTCGCCGTGATCCGTCCGGCCGGCCTGCCGGAGGCCGTGGTGGCCGTGCCGGCCGCGGTGATCGTGGTGGCCAGCGGCGGGATCGGCCTGGACGAGGCCGTCGCGGAGAGCTCCCAGCTGCTGCCGGTGGTCGGCTTCCTCGCCGCGGTGCTGGTGCTCAGCGAGCTCTGTGCGCGCGACGGGCTGTTCGAGTGGGCCGGGCAGTTCATGGCCCGACGCAGCCATGGCGAGCCGCACCGGCTGCTGGTGCTGGTGTTCGCGGTGGCCGCGACCACGACGGCCGTCCTGAGCCTGGACGCGACGGTTGTGCTGCTCACCCCGGTGGTGTTCGCCACCGCCGCGCGGGTCGGCGTCCGGCCGCGTCCGCACGTGTACGCCTGCACGCACCTCGCCAACGCCGGGTCGCTGCTGCTGCCGGTCTCGAACCTGACCAACCTGCTGGCGATGACCGCGCTCGGCATCGGGTTCGCCCAATTCGGCCTGGTGATGGCGCTGCCGTGGCTGGTGGTGCTCGTGGTGGAGTACCTCGCGTTCCGCTGGTACTTCGCGGGTGACCTGAGCGTGGGCTCCGGCGCGGGCGAGGCCGACGGGGACGCGGTGCCGCTGCCGGTGTTCAGCGCGTCCGTACTCGCGCTGACCCTGGTGGGGTTCGTGGCCGCGTCGTTCGTGCACGTCGAGGTCGCCTGGGTGGCCGCCGCGGGGGCCCTGGTGCTGGCCGTCCGCGCACTCCGGCAGCGGCGGATCACGCCGGCCGAGGTGGGCACAGCGATCAACCTGCCGTTCCTCGCGTTCGTGATCTCGCTGGGCATCGTGGTCCGGGCGGTCGTCGACAACGGCCTGGCCGACGCGATGACGCACGTGGTGCCCTCCGGCGACTCGCTGGTTGCGCTGCTGGCCTGGGCGGGCATCGCCGCTGTGCTCGCCAACGTGGTGAACAACCTGCCGGCGGTGCTGATCCTGCTGCCGCTGGCCGTCGGCGGGGGAGTGGGGCCGGCCCTGGCGGTGCTGATCGGGGTCAACGTCGGCCCCAACCTCACCTACGTGGGGTCGCTGGCCACCCTGCTGTGGCGCCGGATCGTGCACGCGCACGACCACGAAGCTCCGCTGGGCGAGTTCACCTGGCTCGGCCTGTTGTCCACGCCGCTGGCGATCGTCGCGGCCGTCCTGGCGCTGTGGGCGTCGCTGTCACTGTTCGGAGGTGCACTGTGAAGGTTCTGGTCTGGGTCGCCGAAGCCACCTGGCCCGCGTGCGTGGACGCGGTCAACGAGCTGTTCGCCGATGCCGAGGTGACGCTGCTCGTCGCCCTGCCCGGCGACCTGGCCGCGCGGGCGTCCGGCGCCCGTTCGGGCTTGTGGGGACGGGGGAGCGGGCGCGACCCGTCCGCGCTGATGGGGGAGCTCGCCACGGAGGCCGGAGCCGCGCTGCTGGCTGCGGCGACAGCCCGGCTGGGCCGTCCGGCGGCCACCGAGCTGCGCGAGGGTCGGGTCGAGCGCGAGGTCAGCGCGGCGGCCGCGGAGGCCGACCTGCTCGTCCTGGCCAGGGACGGCGACCTGTCCCGACTGGGACCGCACAGCCTCGACAAGCACACCCGCTTCGTGGTCGACCACGCCCCCTGCCGCGTGCTGCTGGTCTGGCCCGGACGCGCGCCCGCCCTGGCGTCCATCCCCCCTCCGCCCCCGAGGTGACCCGTGACCCCACCTGCCGAGTTGTCAGAATCTCAGGTCGCTCGAGCGACCTGAGATTCTGACAACTCGGAGGCCGGGGCAGGTCAGGTCAGGGGTGCGCGGGCGGGATGATGTAGTTCCAGAGCTCGACGGTCTGCACCACCCAGTAGGCGACGAACATCGTGAGCAGCACGGCCTCGATCCAGAAGACGACCGGGAACGGCGTCCCGCCGCTGCTCACCACCGCGTTCTGGTTACCGGTGGCCAGGAAGATCGCCACGCCGCCGACCACGGCCACGAGCATCGCGGTGGCGATCGTCCGGTAGACCCCGCGGTACCAGGCGGCCGGGACGTTCGCGGGGTCGACGGTGCCCACCGTCCGGCGGCCGTTGATCCACACCACCACGACGAGCAGCAGGAAGAAGCTGATCGCGGACGTGTAGTGGGCGAACTGGATGAACGTCGTGCGGGCGGTCAGGTAGGCGATGCCGAAGGCCACCAGGATCAGCGCGGGCGGGATCAGTCCGCGACGGCTGGACAGCGTCCACGGCGTCGGGGTGCGGGCCGCGACGGTCATCCGGACCCAGGCGACGACCAGCGCGACCAGGCCGACGATCAGGTAGCTGCGGATGTTGATGTCGACCGCCGGGTAGAGCGAGGGCGGCACGCAGTCGTGGGCCGGGTCGGGGCACTCGGTGGAGAACACCGGGGTCGGCACGAACGCCACCACCGGGATCAGCGCGCCGGCCACGTCCAGCAGGGTGTTCTCCAGGCCGAGGCGTCCCTTCACCGCGATCAGCGCCAGCCCGACCGCCAGCAGCGTGGCGACGAAGATCGTGGACAGCGGTGAGTAGAAGGTGGCGCTGATCGACGCCGGGATGCCGCCGCCGGGCCGGATGATCAGGAACACCAGCCCGAACGCGAGCAACAGGCCGGCGCCCACCATTCCTGCGCGCAACGACCGGTAGGTGTCCAGCGAAGCCTGCGTCTCCATCGTCCGACCTCCTCGCTCCATTGGAGCGCGCGGACGCCGGTCGCGGACCACTCACGGACTACGCATTCCTACGTGGGACAGGAAGCGGACATGGACGACGTCGGCGTTGGCGAGCACCTCGGTGTCCGGTGGGGTGGCGACGCCGTTGGGCCGGCGCGCGGGGCGGGTGATGGTCAGGGTGGCGAAGCAGGCCGAGTCGTTGACCGTCCAATGGACGGTGACCCTGCTCGACGACCGGGCAATCGGCGCGAGGTCGCTGAGGCAGGCGCGGACAGCCCGTAGCTGGGCGGTCGGCGTCCGCGGGCCGCCGTCCGACAACGACACGTAGGCGCCCCGCTCGCGCATCGAACGGATCGGGACGGCCAGCTGCGGGTTCACGAGCAGGGAGGCGGTGAGGTGGTCACGGGTGGCGGCCTCGGCGAGCGCGCACCGGCGGGCGAGGTCGGCGTCCATGCCAGCCGTCGTCGCGAGCTCCTCGAGCAGTGGTATCACCTCGGACGGCATCCCCGCGAGCCAGCGCTCGCTCTCGTCCCGCTCGGCACGCCCGGTGATCACAGCCTCCTCGAGGGCGACCGCCCGTCGGCTCGCCTCCTGGTAGCGGCGGAAGAGTTGCTCGAAACGGGTGATGCCCAGCCAGGCCAGCGCGGCGTAGATCGGCGGCTGGATCCAGTACGCGATGCCGGCCACGAGGTCCTGTGGGCGCATCGTGGCCCCCAGGACCAGGTTCACCAGCAGGGCGGCCAACGCGAAGGCAAGTCCCAGCCGCTCCCGCCGGACCCGGGCGACAGCGATGTACACGACGGCCGACCCCACCGCGAACCAATTGCGGCTCTCCCGATCGGCCGTCTCCGGCACCCACGCGGCCAGGCATGCTTCCGCCACCAGCCAGCTCGCCAGCGCGAACGCGGCGGTGCGCGGACACACCGAGGTGACCACGGTGAGGGTGATCACGATGGCGAAGCCCGCCAGCACCCAGACGTCGGCGTCAGGACCGAGCGCCAGCCAGGCCCGAGCGGCGCTGAGCGCACTCACGCCTGCGGCCGCGACCACCAGCCAGCCCAATGGAAACTCGGGCGCGACGTCCGGTTCGATCGCCGGCTCCCACGACAGACGCACCTGCGTCCCGGCGCCCGGTTCGGAGAGCACCTGGGCCCGGCCCCCGACCGCCCCGAGCTGCGCAACGATCGACGTGGGGATGCCCATCCGGCCGGTCGGGGGAGCGGTGGCGTCGAAGCCGGAGCCGGCATCGGTCACCGTCACGTGGCAGCGGACCGGGCCGACCTCCCCGCTCACCGTGACCAGCGTGGCGCCGGAGTGGCGGGCGGCGTTCCGGATCGCCTCTCCGACCGCACTCTCCAGTGCCTGGTTGACCGTCGCGGGCGGCGGACCCTCGCTGAGCACGTCCCAGCGAAGGCGCACCCCCTGGCCCGCGGCCACGTCGAACGCCGCCCGACGAAGGTCGGACGCCTCCACCCCCGGTCGGCTGAGCCCGGTGTCGAGCAGTTCCCTGGCGAGCTCGCCGGCCGCTGAGGAGCGTTGCGATCCCAGCCGGAACACGACCAGGAGGTGGTCGTGCACCCAGGCGGTCCACTGGTCGTGGGCCGCCTGCACCGCCGTCGCCCGTGTGCGTTCGACCGATGCAGCGGCGGCGCGTTCGTTGGCCTCCCGGGTGGCGACCGTCAGCCGCACCACCTGGCTCTTGATGAATCCGGCGGACGCGACACCGAGAGCGACGATCAGAAGCAGCGAGTCCGACCTTGGTGAGGGTGGGGTCAGGCGCCACTGGCTGGCGAGGATCAGCACGCAGAAGCCGGCGAACCACGGCCCGCGCAGGCTGATGGCCCCTGCGATCATGCCGACGAACCCGAGGTGCAGGATCCAGGGCACGCCCGAGCGCACCACGACATCGCCGGGGAACACGGCGGCGAGGACCGACGCCGCGAGCGCGGTGAGGGCGACGCCGCGGACGCACGCGACGCGCCAGGCCGGGTGCAGGGCGGCGACCGCGAACCCGGCGCCGACGATTGCCACGCAGAACGCCAGGGCGGTCAGCGGATGGGTCCGCAGGTCGACTCCGGAGAGGTCGCGGACGGTGAGGATACCGGCGTTCACCGTCATCGCCAGCAGGATGCCGGCGACGATCCCGAGGAACCCCGGCGGGTGGTCGTCGTCCCAGATCATGCCTGGCCGGGGGCGGGCAGGTGGCCGTCCTCGACGGCGCGGATGTAGTAGTCGGTGCGTGAGGCCAGGCCGCGTCCGATCTGGCCGTATTTCGACCGGACGCGCAGCAGGTACATGCGGGCGGTGTCCTGGGTGATGCCCATGATCCGGGCGACCGACTTCAGCGGCATTCCCGTCGCGTACAACTGGAGCGCCTCCAGCTCGCGCGGCGACAGCAGCGGAGCGTCCGCCCATGCCTCCGACTCCAGCGCGGCCGCCCACTCCGCGCTCAGGTAGGGCTCGCCGCGTGCGACCTGGCGGATGGCAGCGGCCAAGTCGCTGATCGGCTGGTTCTTCAGCACCACCCCCGACGCGCCGGCGAGCAGGCCGCGGGCGACCGGACGCTTCTGGTGCTCCTGGGTGTACAGCAGCACCGGGTAGCCGGCGGCGACGAGGCGGCGCACGTTGTCCGGCGGGCTCGACCCGTCGCCGAGGGACAGGTCGAGTAGGACGACATCGCAGTGCTGCCGGCGGCCGAGGAAGTCCGGCACCGTGGCGGCGGGGACGAAATCGAGGCAGACCCCCAGCGCGTCGCGCAGTACTGCCTCGAGCCCCATCAGGAGCGCCGGGTGGTCGTCGATCGCGCCGACGACGGTGCACGTGTCCGTCTCACCCATCGTGATCCCTTTCCTCGCGCTCATCTCACCACAACCGGCGCCTCCGCGGACGCCGTATGCGGGATTTGTCCCCATAAACGATGACACCGCTCCGGATCCGCTCGAAAAGGTGTCAACAGCAAGATTGTCGCCGGTTCTGGGGACACACAAATCCGGACTTGACGTCGCCCATTCCGCTCCGCTCGCGACGGCATCATTCCTAGCCAACTGCAGTTCTGGAAACCGCGGGATTCGACACTTGGCGCACCGCCGTTCCTTCGAGTTTCGTGGACCACGGATTGTCGCGAGATGTGGCTATACGTTTCCCTCGTCGGCCATTCCCGGCCGCACACATCTATCCAAGGAGAATCGACCATGAAGCTCAAGGCAATCGTGAACCTGGCGATCGGCGTTGCACTGGCTGCCGGGGTCGGCACGCTGGCCGCACCGCCGGCGCAGGCGGTAGCGCGCGACGGCGTCTGTGAGGCGGGGGAGTTCTGCTACTACTACAACACCGGGCCGGCTGGATCGGTGTCCGATTTCACCACCTCGGTGTCGGATTACGGCACCAACACCGCGACCTGCTACGTCTTCAAGGGCGCCGGTGCGGGCCAGGGCCAGTGCATCAAGAACAACGCGGCCGCCGTGAAGAACCTCAGCGGCCAGACTGTCCGGATCTACTACAACAGCGGCTACAACGCCAGCTACGCCTCGCTCGACATCGCCCCCGGCGAGACCCGGAACCTGCAGGGCACGGCGTTGTACAACAACAATGCCTCCCATCAGTTCCTGGGCTCGACCCCGCCGGCGGTCGCCGATGCCGTCACCCGGGCAAAGTCCTGGACCGCAGTCAAGGTGCCTTACAGCATGACGAGCTGGTACGCGAACCAGTACGGCAGCTACCGGCAGGACTGCTCCGGATACGTCTCGATGATCTGGAACCTGGGCTACAGCACGACCACGGATCAGATGCCCAAGATCGCGCATCCCATCGCCAAGTCCGACCTGCGTGCGGGCGACGTCCTGCTCAACACCGCTGCCGGTGCTAGCGGCCACGTGCTGATGTTCGACTCGTGGGCGGACGCTGCGCACACCAAGTACAACGCGTACGAGCAGCACAAGCCGTCCACCATCTACCGGGTCGTTCCTTACCCCTACTACTCGGGCTACGGGACGTTCACGCCGTACCGCAAGAACTGACCTGAATGCCGGTGGTGCGAGTCCCGCACCACCGGCATCGTCGTGTCTCAGTCGCGAAAGACGTCGATCCGGGCGCCGAGGGCGTTCAGCCGGTTGGGCAGGTCCTCGTAGCCGCGGTTGATCACGTAGACGTCCCGCAGCACGCTGGTGCCGCGCGCGGCGAGGGCCGCGAGCAGCAGGCAGACCGCCGGACGCAGCGCCTGCGGGCAGATCAGCTCCTGGCCACGCCAGCGGGTGGGCCCGGTGACCACGATCCGGTGCGGATCGAGCAGCTGGACGTCCGCGCCGAGCTTGTTCAACTCGACCAGGTGGATGGCCCGGTTCTCGTACACCCAGTCGTGGATCATCGTCCGGCCCTCGGCCACCGCGGCGATCACGGCGAAAAACGGGAGGTTGTCGATGTTCAGGCCGGGGAACGGCATCGGGTGGATCTTGTCGGCCGCGGCGTGCAGCACCGACGGCTGCACGGTGATGTCCACCAGCCGGGTCTGCCCGTTGCAGGACCGGTACTCCGGGCTGAGCGAGTACTGGAGTCCCATCTCGGACAGGATCGCCAGCTCGATGTCGAGGAACTCGATCGGCGCCCGCTGGACGGTCAGCTCCGAGCTGGTCACGATCGCGGCGGTGATCAGGCTCATCGCCTCGATCGGGTCCTCCGAGGGGGAGAACTCGACGTCGGCCTCGATCCGCTCCAACCCGTGGACGGTGAGCGTCGTGGTGCCGATGCCCTCGATCTGCACGCCCAGCTGCTCCAGGAAGAAGCAGACGTCCTGCACCATGTAGTTGCTGGACGCGTTGCGGATCTCGGTGCGCCCGGGGAACTGCGCGGCGGCCATCAGCACGTTCTCGGTGACCGTGTCGCCACGCTCGGTGAGGGTGATCCGGCGATCCGCCTCGGCGGTGGGGTGCACCTCGGCATGGTAGAGACCCTGCGTGGTGCGGACGGTGAGCCCGAAGTGACGCAGCGCCTGCAGGTGCGGGGTGACGGTGCGGGCGCCGAGGTTGCAGCCGCCGGCGTACGGCAGGTCGAAGGCGTCCTCCGAGTGCAGCAGCGGGCCGAGGAACATGATGATCGAACGGGTGCGGCGGGCCGCGTCCACGTCCATCTCCGGCAGGTCGAGCCGCGCCGGACGGATCAGTTCGAGCTCGGTCTTGTCCTGCGACCAGGTGGCGCGCACGCCCACGCTGGTCAGCACCTCGAGGATCCGGTTGACCTCCTCGATCTGCGCGATGCCGCGCAGCACCGTCCGGCCGTGGTTGATCAGGGACGCGCACAGCAGCGCCACCGCGGCGTTCTTCGACGACCGCACCGCGATCGACCCGTGCAGCTGCACCGGGCCGTGGATGCGCAGGTGCGTCGGCCCGCCGGGGCCGGCGGTGATCAGCGGGGAGTCCAGCGCGCCGGCGATCCGGTTGATCATCTCCAGGCTCAGGTTCTGCCCGCCGGACTCGATCCGGTGCACCGCGCTCTGCGAGGTGCCCAGGACGTCCGCGAGCTCCTGCTGGGTGAGGCCCCGCTGCTTGCGCGCATCGCGGATCAGGGTGCCGATGCTGCTCGGAAGTAGGTCTGCCACCCGTGCACCTTATCTCACATGGGATATGAGCTCGAACCGGCGTCGGCGTCGGTTAAGGTGACCACCATGACCCAACACTTCGATGTCGTCGTTCTCGGAGCCGGTCCAGGGGGGTACGTCGCGGCGATTCGCGCGGCCCAGCTGGGCAAGAGTGTCGCTGTCATCGAGAAGCAGTGGTGGGGCGGTGTGTGCCTCAACGTCGGGTGCATCCCGACCAAGGCCCTGCTGCGCAACGCCGAGCTCGCGCACATCTTCCACGCCGAGGCCTCGACGTTCGGCATCGAGGGGGAGGTGCGGTTCAACTTCAAGACCGCGTTCGACCGCAGCCGCTCGGTCTCCGACCGCATGGTGAAGGGCGTCCACTTCCTGATGCGCAAGAACAAGATCACCGAGCTCAACGGCTGGGGCACGTTCGTGGACGCGAAGACGATCTCGCTCGAGACCGACAACGGCACCGAGATGATCACCTTCGACAACTGCATCATCGCGGTGGGCGCCACCACCAAGATGCTGCCGGGCACGTCGCGTTCCGAGCGGGTGTTCACCTACGAGGAGCAGATCCTCTCCGACCAGCTGCCGAGCTCGATCGTGATCTGCGGCGCGGGCGCCATCGGCACGGAGTTCGCCTACGTCCTGGCCAACTACGGCGTGGACGTGACCATCGTGGAGTACTTCGACCGGATGGTCCCGAACGAGGATCCCGAGGTCGCCGCCGAGTTGGCGAAGGCGTACAAGAAGCTCGGCGTGAAGGTGCTCACCTCCACCAAGGTCGACGGCATCGAGGAGCACTCCGACGGCGTCCGGGTGCGGGTCAGCCCGGCCGGTGGGGGAGAGGGGCAGGTGCTCGAGGCCGAGCGCGTCCTCCAGTCGCTCGGGTTCGCGCCCCGCACCACCGGCTACGGCCTGGAGAACACCGGCGTCGCGCTGACCGACCGCGGCGCGATCGCGATCGACGACTACATGCGCACCAACGTGCCCGGCATCTACGCGATCGGCGACGTCACCATGAAGCTGATGCTCGCCCACACCGCCGAGGCGCAGGGTGTGGTGGCCGCCGAGACCATCGCCGGGGCCGAGACCATGCCGATCAACTACGACATGGTCCCGCGCGCCACGTACTGCCAGCCGCAGATCGGCTCGTTCGGGTACACCGAGGCGCAGGCGAAGGAGAAGGGCCACGAGGTCAAGGTGGCCAAGTTCCCGTTCAGCGCCAACGGCAAGGCCCACGGGCTGGGCGACGCCACCGGCTTCGTCAAGGTCGTGGCGGACGCGCAGTACAACGAGATCCTCGGCGCCCACATGATCGGCCCGGACGTGTCCGAGCTGCTGCCCGAGCTCACGCTCGCCCAGCAGTGGGACCTGACCGCCGATGAGGTCGGACGCAACATCCACGCCCACCCGAGCCTGTCGGAGGCCCTCAAGGAGGCCGTCGAGGGTATCGCCGGCCACATGATCAACCTCTGACAACCTTCACCGCACTGGGCGAGGAGGCCGCCCGCCTGGTCAGCGCCACCGCGTCGGTCTGGCTGCGCCTGCTGGCGAGGCTGGTCGCGCTGTGCCTGCTGGGCTGGGTCGCCTACCACGGCTCGGTGTTCCTGGCCGTCGAGGTCAGCCGGTTCTCTGCGTGGCTGCTGATCCCGGTCCTCGCGCTCGGGGTCGTGGCCCGGCTGGCCACGGTGGTGCTGGCCCTGCGGGCGGTCGCCACCGAACTCGGCGCACCGGACCTGCTGCGACGGGTGGCGCCGGCCGAGGCCGTCGACGACGACCGGGACGCGGGGCTCGCCCGGCTGATGACGCTCACCCTGCTGCCGTTCCTCGGCATCTACGCCGCCTTCGGGTACGTGAACGTCTTCGCCCGGGACGTGGTGATCCTGGCCACCTACTCCTACGGGCCCTTCGGCGACACGCTGCTCAGCCGGCTCAACCCGCTGGAGTCGGGCACCACCGCGGCGATCACCGTCGCGCTGGCGATCGGGCTCTTCGTCTCACGCCGCCTGCTGGACCGGTGGCACGAGCGCACGGGACGGGCCTGGATCGGGCTGCTGGCGGTGCTGGTGGAGGCCAGCGGTCTGTTCGTGGTGCTGCTCAGCGGCTTCCGGCTGTGGGAGCAGGCCCAACTGTGGCTGGGGGAGCGGCGGCTCGCGCAGTGGGTGCCCCGCATCGACCTCCCCGACCTGCTGGACCAGGCGTGGGCGTTCGTCGCCGGCACGGTCTGGCCGGTGTTCTGGGACCTGGTCAGCCAGCCGATCGCCTGGCTCGCGCTGGCCGCGCTGGTGTTCGGGTCCCGGATCCTGTCGCTGGACCAGCTGTGGCACACCGGCGGACGCACCCGTCGGGTCGTGCTCCAGGCCCAGGAGGTGGTGCTGGGCGACGTCAACGACAAATACCTGCCGGCGTGGGTGGCGCTGCGACTGGTGCTGCGGGCGGGCGTCCCGTTCCTGGGAGCCTTCGTGCTGTTGTTCAGCACGCTCCGGTTGGCCGGTGAGTGGACGACACGCGCCATCGTGGCGGCCATCGGCGGGGCCCCGGCGGGCACCTGGATCCGGCTCGACCCGTTCCTCGACCTGGTGCCCGACGTGGTCGTGTTCAGCCTCCAACTCGCGCTGCTGGGTGCCGCGTACGTCCGGATCCTCACGCTGCGCGCCCAGCCCGCGCCGGCGGGCCCGCCCGCCCCTCGGCGACGGATGGCCGACGTCGGGGTGGTCGGGGCGCTGCTGGTGGCGATCACCGCGCTGGTCCTGCTCAACCCGGGCGAGCGGACGGCGGTGCGCACCTCCGCGGTCGGCCAGTCCGCCCCGCTGCTCGGCGGCCGGGTGGTCGTGGACGGCGTGCGCCTCGGCTCGAGCCTCGCCCTCACCCCCGGATCCTCGACCGCGACCACGCCGCTGGTGTTCGTGGTGGTCGAGGCCACCGCCGTGCGTCCGGGCGCCGCGCCGATCCTTGTGGGCGCCGACCTGGTCAACGGCGCGCACACCTACCACGCGGGCGGCTGGGCCAGCTCGACGCTCACCGCCGAGCCGGGGTTCACCCAGACCGGACAGCTGGTGTTCGAGGTGCAACCGGCGGACATCGGCCCGGGCCTGGAGCTTCACCTCAGCGGCCTGGGCTTCCTCACCTCCTACGACGAGGTGGTTCGGGTGCCCCTCGGCCTCGCGACGGACGCACCCGTCACCACGGCGCTGCCCGTCGACCCGACCACGCGGAAGGCCGTGGCATGACCTCACGCCGGATCCTGGTGATCGCGCTCGCCGTCGCGGTGCTGTTCTCCCTCGGCTGGGTGTGGCGCTCGGCGGCGGAGGAGGCGCCGGGCTACCGGCGCGTCCCGGAGGGCTCGACCGCGCTCGTCGGGGACATCGCCGTCAGGCTGTTGTCGTTGCGGCTGACCACCTCGGTGACCGGACGCTTCGACGACCACCTCGCGCCGGTCGCCGGGGCCGTGCTGGTGCTCGCGCGGGTGGACTACGACGCCACCGCGCACACCGGTGAGCTGTACTGCCAGCTGCGGCTCGTCGCCGGCGACGCGTCCTGGGACGCCGAGTTCGCCTATTCGCCACCCGAGCCGGACGCCTCGAGCTGCGAGGCCGGGTCGCGGGGCACGGTGACGGTGCTGTTCGAGGTGCCCGAGTCGTTCGTCGGCCGGCTCGAGGGCGTTGCGGTCGCTGTCGGCGCCGACGGTGGGTCCACGCTGCTCGAGGGACGGCCCACCTAGCTCAGCCCTCGCGGTCCGGCAGCCGGGTCAGCGGGAGCGGCACCACGGTGGCCGGGGCGTGGGAGTCGACGTTCCACTCCGCCTGGCCACCGCCGAGCCCGAGGATCGCATTGTCGGTGTACTCCATCGGCACCAGGCCCAGGTCGATGGTGTCCCCGGGCTCGAAGGTGTCCGGCAGTTCGAAGGTCACGGCCACCGCCAGGTCGGTGCCGCCGGGCGGCACGTAAAGACGCGCCAGGGAATCACCCACGGTCACGTATTGCGGATTCACCACCAGCCTTGAGCGTGGGTCGCGCAAGGCGAAGTTCCCGTAATCACCGGTGAGCGGGGTCAGCGCCTCGTCGTGGGGATTACGGACGGCGCCACTGGTCACGACCTCCCAGGTCTGCTTTCCCACGAAATCGGTGACCCGCTGCGCGGTCGCGCTACGGAATGCGAACACGAGGTTGCGGCAGTCGACCTCGGTGCCGGGCTGCGCGGTCTTCAGCGCGTCCGTGCGCCGCTCGAACGCACCCGTGGCTACCAGGATCCCGGCGGCGACGACCACGGCCAGCACGGGCCACAGGCGTGCCAGGCGGCGGGGGAGAGGGGTACCGGGCACGGGGCCAATCTACCGGCCTGCCCCGGAGTCCTCCGAACGGGTGACAAATGTCCTCCGCACGGGTGACAAATTCACCGCCAAGTACCCCTAAAGGGGGACTACGAAAGCAGAAATTGAGCCTCCGATCAGGCAATTTGCGGCTTTTCAATCCTGCCGTCGAAGGATTACCATCAACCCTGTGAGGAAATGGAACTCCGAGCGGGGCGCGACCGCAGTCGAATACGGACTCTTCGTCGCGTTCGTCGCGGCGGTCATCATCGTGAGCGTCTCGGCCCTGGGCGCGGGTACCACCGGGCTCTTCACGCCGGTCACCACGTTCTTCTCGACCTTCATGCCGTAACACCCGCAGGAACCGCCTCACCGGACCCGTCCCCACCTGTCCGATAAGGTACATTATGACACTTTCATGAGCCGGATCCCCCCAGGAACCGTCCCCCGCACGTCCCGCAGCACCCCCGAATCCCCCCGTGGTTCCCCCGAACCAGAACTGATCGGACGCACGACATGAGCAGCATCACCCAACGGATGGTCGCCCGGTTCGACCGTTGGCTCGATCGCGTGGTTCTCGCCGATGATCGCTACATCTGCGCAGCCTGCGACGACCGGTTCCACAGCCGCATCCAGGGCGTGGAGCACATGCTCCACTGCCATCCGGAATACACCGGCGTCGTCGTCTACGAGAGCGCCGTTCCGGCAGCCCGTCCGGCCGCCGCCGCGACGCCCACCCGTCCGGCCTGGGCCCCGATCCCGTCCCCACTGAAGCCGGTCCCGGTCCACGCCCGCTCGTTCTGAGGCCGTGAGTTCTCCGACCCCGCTCGCCGCCGCCGTGCTCGTCGCGGCCGGCGTCCCACACCGCCTGCACCACCACCCGCCCGCCCGGACCGAGGCCGAACTCCACCTCACCGGTCTGGACGTCGACACCTCCGCCAAGACCCTGGCCTTCTCGCTGCCCGAGGGACGCTTCGTGCTCGCTGCGATCCCCGGACGCGGCCGCCTGCGCTACGGCAACCTCGCGCGCGCCCTCGGCGTGCCCCGCTCGGCCCTGCGTCCCATGCAGCCCGAGGAACTGCGCGAGCTGGGCATGGAACCGGGCGGTGTCACACCCATCTGCGTCGACCCGCGGGTCACCCGGGTCCTGGACCGCAGCCTGCTCGCCCACGACGTCCTCTACTGCGGTAGCGGCTCCCCCGAGATCTCCGTGGAGGTGTCCGCCGCCGACCTCGCGTCCCTGTCGCCGGCGACGACCGTGCTGGGTGACCTGTGCGGCGATTCTGAGTAAAGCCGTTCGCCTTAATCAGCTGGCCTGAAGGCAACAGGCTTCACCCAACCCGGACGCGCCGCGCACAGTTCCCCCCGCGGGACGCCGAGTGGTGCACGATTAGCCTTGACCGGCACGGGCGCAGCGCCGCGCCCCGACCAGTGAAGGAGCAACTCAGTGATCAACCCTGTCACCGAGCTGCGCGCCTTCTTCGAGGCTGCCCTGGTCAACCCCGTCGAGAACGAGCCCACCGAGAGCGCCGAGGCGCTGGTCCAGCGGCGCTGGAGCTCGTCGGTGGCGCTGGCCGTCGGGTCGTTCATGCTGGCCTGGAGCCTCCGGGTGCCCTCCGGTGACCCGACCTACTACGCGGCCGTCGTCGCGGTCACCGCCACCTGGATCGTCGGCGGGCTGGTGTCCGGACGGGTCTACCTCGGCCCACGCCGCGGCATTGTGCAGGCGATCGTCGTCGGCGCCCTGCTGCTCGCGGTGTTCCTCGGCCTCGCTGCACTCCTCTCCCCCGTCCCGGTCCTCCACGACTCGCTGCTGCTGCTCCTCGGCCACTTCCGCTGGGGCATCCTGCCGATCACCGCCGCCCTGGCCCTTCTCAACAGCGTCGGCGAGGAGCTGTTCTTCCGCGGCTCGCTGTTCGCTGCCGTCGGCGGACGCCAGGCGCTGCTCGTGACCACCCTGGTCTACGCCGTGGCCACGATCCCGACCGGTATCCCGATGCTCGTGCTGGCCGCGGGCCTGCTCGGCTTCGTCACCGGACTCCAGCGACGCGCGACCGGCGGCGTGCTCGCGCCGATGATCACCCACGTGATCTGGACGCTGGGCATGATCTTCCTGCTCCCCCTCGTGCTCGGCGCCTGACCCTCTTGTCAATCTGAAGGCATCAGACTTAATATGTTCAAATGAAGCCTGAAACCTTCAGCTTTGTGGTGGTGGCCGACCAGGTGGGCAGCCGCTCGTCCGCCGACCGGGTGCCGCTCGCGCTGGACGCACTGTCCGGGCTCGGCCTGGTGCTGCCGTTCGAGCGCACCGCCGGCGACGAGGTCCAGGGGCTGGCCGACGACCCGGCGAGCGTCGTGGCGGCCGTGGCCCGGCTCACCCGGCTCGAGGACTGGCGCATCGGCATCGGTGCCGGGGCCGTCGACGCCCCCCTGCCCGAGACCACGCGCGCGGCCCGGGGCGGTGCCTACCTCGCGGCCCGGACGGCCATCGCGGAGGCCCGTCACTCCCCCACTTCGCTCGCCCTCAGCCTCGGCGCCGGTGTCGGGGGCGAGCGGTACGGTGAACTCGAAGAGCTGGCCAGGGACGCGGAGTCCGCGCTCTGGCTGCTGCGATCGGTGCTCGCGCGCCGCAGCCGGGAAGGGTGGGAGTTGATGGACCTCCTCGATCGCGGCCTGTCCAACACCCGGGCGGCCGCAGACCTGGGCATCAGCCCGTCCGCGGTCAGCCAGCGCCTCAACCGCGCCGCCCGGCAGGAGGAGCTGCGCGGCACCGAACTCGCCACCCGCCTGCTGGCCCGGCTGCGTACGGCCGTCGCCGACGCCGGGGACGTCGCATGAACCCGGTGCTCGCCGACGTCCTGCGGATCGCCGTGGTGGCGGTGCTCGGGCTGGTCGCCACCTTCGTCGGCAGTCCGGTCGTGCGCCTGGTCTTCCGGATCGCGGACTCGCCACGTCCGTCGAAGGCCGCGGCGGCCGACGGCGAACCGCCCCAGTCCCCCGGCATCCGCGCCGCGTCCGCCCAGTTGCGGGGCGGCCACTGGATCGGACTGCTCGAACGGCTCTCGATCTTCGTCAGCATCCTGGCCGGGTTCGGCGAGGGCATCGCGGTGGTCCTCGCCATCAAGGGCCTCGCCCGCTACCCCGACCTCAAGGCGACCACCAGCGGCGCGGCCGAGCGCTTCATCATCGGCACGTTCGCCAGCGTGCTCTTCGCCGCCGCCTGCTCGGGCCTGGCGTGGTGGCTGATCAGGCTCTGGTGAGCCGCCAGACCCCGACCGCCGGACCGTCACCGGAAACCAGCAGCCGATCACCGTCCAGCCGGAGTTCGGGCGTCCCGGCCGCGCTGCCGCCGTACAGCAGTTCGGGCCGCTCCCCCGCCCCCACGAGCCGGCCCGGCAGCGCCGCGCCCTCCCACGGGGCGCGTGCCAGTACCACCAGCACCCGCTCGTCCGCCGTCTCGCGCAGGTACGCGATCGCGTCCGCGGCGACCACCGCCCAGCGCAGGCCGCCGTCCGTCAGCGCCGCGCTCCCCCGTCGCAGCGCGATCAGGCTGCGGTAGCGCTCGAAGGTGGCGGCGTCCCAACGGTCACCGCCGCCGGCCGCGATCTGGTCCCACGGCATCGAGCTCCGCGAGTGCTCGCCGTTCGTGCCCAGCGCACCGCCCTCGTCGCCGGCGAACACCGCCGGGATCCCCGGGTAGGTGAACAGCCAGGCGGCACCCACCTCGACCAGTCGCGGGTCGCCGGTGATGGTCGCGATCCGGGCCGTGTCGTGGGAGCCGAGCATGTTCCACTGGCGGGAGTGCAGGCTCCAGGGCACCGAGCCGTCGAAGTCGCGCATCGTCGCCACCACCGCCGGAGCGGGGCGCCGCGGAATGGGCAGTGGCAGGTCGGCGAACCGCAGGTCGGTGTCGGGCCTGGTGAGCCATGACCACAGGGGCTTGATGAAGCCCTGGTAGTTCATCACCGACTGCCAGCCGTCGCCGAGCTGGTCGTTGTACAGGTCGTAGAAGTGTTCGCCGACGAGCAGGCCGTCCACCGCGTCGACGGTCGCCCGGGCCGCCCGGGCCACCTCCGCGTAGTAGTCGTCCGCGGCATAGCGTCCGGTCATGTGCGCGACGTCGATCCGCCAGCCGTCCATCCCGAACGGTTCGCGCAGGTAGCGCCCCATCACCGAGTCCGGGCCGGTCACCATGCGGGCCTGCAGCTCGGCCGAACCCCAGTTGAGCTTGGGCAGCGACGCGACGCCCAGCCAGGACACGTAGTCGAAGGGCAGGCCGTCGACGACGGTCTCCACCGCCGCGCCCCACTGGTCGGCCTGCGACCGCTGCCAGCGGGCGAAGTCGATCGGGGCGTCCTGCGCCCAGTAGTAGAAGCCGCCCTCGACCGAGTCCCGGTCGGCGAGCGCGGCCCGGAACCACTCGTGCCGGTCGCCGGTGTGGTTGGTGGTGAGGTCGCCGATCAGGTGCATGCCACGCTCGTGGACGGCCTGTGCCAGGCGGGCCAGCGCCTCGTCCCCACCCAGGGCCGGGTCGACGTGCCCGAAGGTGGACGCGTCGTAGCGGTGGGCGCTGCGCGACGGGAAGAACGGCGTCAGGTAGAGCAGGTTCACCCCGAGCGACTGGAGGTGGTCGAGCTTGGCGGCGATCCCGTCGAGGTCGCCCCCGAAGAACTGCCGGACGGCGGCGTCGCCCTCGGGGGCCGGTTCGTCGTCCCAGCCGGCCGGCACGGCCCACTCCGGGGCCGGCCGGGTGTCAGCGCCGGCCGAGCGGGCGAACCGGTCGGGGAAGATCTGGTAGCCGATGGCGTCGCGCGCCCACTCCGGCGCGCCGGCGAACACCGTCATCCGGAAGTCGCCGACGTCGGAGACGTCCCGGTCGAACAGCCCGCGGTTGGTGAGCCACAGGTAGTCCCGGCCCCGGCGCAGGAGCCAGCGGTAGCTCACCACCGGGTTGTCCACCGGCATGTCCACCGCGTACCAGCGCTCGCCGTCGTCCTCCCGCACCAGACGTGCCGGGAGCTTCAGCGGGTCGCCGTCGCGGGAGACCCGCAGCAGCACCCCGGTCTCGCCGAAGGTGCGCGGCACCCGCAGCCGCACGGTCACGACCTCACCGAGGGTGAACTCGCGGTCGCTGACGTACAGGCCCGAACCGTCGTGGTGCGGCAGGTCGAGCAGGTGCGGCGCCACCACCGGCCTCAGCCCTTCACGGCGCCGCCGGTGAGACCGGAGACGATGTATCGCTGGAGGAAGAGGAAGAGCAGGAGCACGGGCAGCGCGGCCACGGCGGCGCCCGCCGAGAACAGCGTGAGTTCCGGTGCCCGGCTGTCGCCCACCAGCAGGTACAGGCCCATGGGCAGGGTCCAGCTTGTCTGCGCCCCGCTGCCGAGCACGACGCTGGCCAGGATGTACTCGCCGAAGGTGCCGATGAAGCTCAGCAGCGCGGTCACCGCGAGGATCGGGATGACCAGCGGCACGATGATCGTCCAGTAGGTCTGGGCGTGGCTCGCGCCGTCGATCTTCGCGGCCTCGTCCAGCGACTGCGGGATCGAGTTGAAGAAGCCGTACATCAGGAAGGTGTTGGCCCCCAGTGCTCCACCGAGGTACACCGCGACCAGCGCCACCGCCGAACCGGTGCCCAGGATCGGCACCACCTCGCCCAGCGCGGTCATCAGGATCAGAATGGCGACGAAGGCCAGCATCTGCGGGAACATCTGGATGACGAGCAGCGCGTTCAGGCCGAACCGGCGACCGGTGAAGCGGAACCGCGAGAACGCGTAGGCGGCCGCCGCCCCCATCAGGACGGTGCCCACCGCGGTGACCGTCGAGATCCCCAGCGAGTTCACCAGCCACTGCCAGAAGTACTGGACCTTCGCGCACTTGTTGGCGTCGGCCGCGAGGTCGGGGTTGCACCCGAGCATCGCGTAGTTCTCCCACGTGAAGGTCGCGAACAGCTTGTTCGCGTCCGCCATGGTGTTCTTCGTCGACACCGAGGCCGAGATCACGTAGACGATCGGGAACGCAGCGAACACCACGGCCACCAGGCCCACGACGTGGCGCAGGCCGACCGCACCGAACCAGCGCCCGAAGCTCATACGGTTCTGCTTCTGCGCCGGGACGCTTGTCGGGCCGGACAGGGTCTGCGTGGACATCTAGACCATCTCCTCGAGCTTGCGGGTCTGCCGGAAGCCCAGGATGGCGATCACGGCGACGATGATGAAGATGATGATCGACAGTGCTGCGGCCAGGCCGAGGTCGGCCCTCGCCGCACCACCACCGACCCCCGAGATCCGGTAGACCATGGAGATCAGGATGTCGGTGGCGCCGACCGGTTCGGTGGCCCCGAAGGACGGTCCGCCCTTCGTCAGCATGTAGATCAGGGTGAAGTTGTTGAAGTTGAAGGCGAAGGACGCCACCAGCACCGGAGCCGTCGCGATCAGCAGCAGCGGCCCGGTCACGTGCAACCACATCTTGGCGGGGCTGGCACCGTCCACCCGGGCGGCCTCCTTCAGGTCGCTCGGCAGCGACTGCAACGCGCCGGTCGAGATCAGGAACATGTAGGGGAAGCCGAGCCACAGCTGCACCAGGAGCAGGGCGCCCCGGGCCAGCCAGTAGCCGCTCTCGGTCTGTGTCTGCAACCAGTCGATGTGCAACCCGCCGAGCACCTCGTTGACGAAGCCGTCGACGTTCAGCATGTTGCGCCACACCAGGGCACCCAGGAACGAGGGGAAGGCGTACGGCAGCAGCAGCAGCGTCCTGTACAGCTTGCGGCCCTTCACGCGTTCGTCGTTCAGGACGATCGCCAGGAAGGTGCCGAAGATGAAGGTGAGGAACACCGAGAGGAAGGCGAAGGCGAACGTCCATACGGTCACGGACAGGAAGTACTGCCCGTACTCGGAGTCGGAGAAGAAGGCGCTGGTGAAGTTGTCCAGACCGACGTACACCTGCCAGCCGGTGCGGAAGCGGTGGGAGCCGGCGCTCTCGCCGTCGGCGAGGAAGAAGCCCTGGTCGGTCGCGTGGTAGACGGCGGACGTGCTCGAGTCGGTGATGGTCTGTGCGACCGGGTCCCAGACCAGCGAGGACGCGGCGTCGCACGCCATCACGCCGGCGGCCTGGATCACCCGTCCCGGCTGGTCGGCGATCGGCGCCTTCAGGCCCTGCAGCTTCTGCCCGATCTCGGCCGTGGGCACGACCTCGTAGCCGGGGACGGCGGCGATCCGGCCACCGGCGGCGACCTGCGCACCCGGGACCGCGGTCATCGCGTGCGTCTCGTTGCCGACCCACACGGTGGCGTCGGGCTTGGCGATCGCGATGAAGATCTCACCGTCCTGGCGGACGGCGGCCATCGGGTAGTAGGCGCCGCCGGGGACGCACTTGGTGTCCTGGAGCAGGGCGAAGGACGCGGCTTCCTGCGCGGAGCCGAGCCGGTGTCCGTCCCCGTAGTTGGTGAAGGCGATGTAGCCGTTGAAGAAGACCGCGAAGACCTGGAACACCAGCAGGAAGATCACGCCCGGGAGCATGTACTTCGCCGGCAGGGTGTGGCGGTTGGTGAAGTAGGTGTAGTTGAGCGCCAGGAGGATGACCACCATCCCGGCGAGGATCCACCACGACTCGTTCGCGAAGGCCGCGTAGACGATGTAGATACCGAAGGCGTTGACCAGGCACATCAGCAGGAGCTTCACCACGAAGCCGACGCTGAACGTCTTCGAGTTCCACGCCTTCGCCGAAGGCGCGGGTCCAGGGGGTTGGGTCAGCTCTGACGCGGCCACCGAATCGTTTCCTCTCACGCAGTTGGGGTAGCGACCGGCGTTGCGGGAGCCGTGGGGGCTCCCGCAACGCCGCTCGGACGATCCGGGTCGGACCTACTTCTTGAGGTCCTTCTCGATGGCGGCGATCATGTCATCCCACGCCTTGGCCGGGTCGGTGGCCTTGCCGGAGATGATCTCGACCTGGGTCTTGCCCCAGTAGGTCCACACCGCGTTCATCTCGGGGATGGACGGCATCGGCACGGCCTGCGCCGCCACGGCCGCGAAGCCCTTGGTGATGGGGTCGTCGGCGAGGGCCTTCTCGGCGGCCGAGGTGAGCGCCGGGGTGCGGTTGCCGACCTTGTAGAGCTGGGTCTGGACCTCGTCGGTCGCGATGTAGTTCAGCAGGAAGTCGGCCGCCACGATCGGGTTCGCGCTCTTGGCGGAGATGTAGAAGCCCTGGACGCCCGAGAACGGGGCCGCGGTCTCGCCGCCGGCCGACGGGATCGGGTCGACCGAGATGTCGAGGCCGGCCTTCTTGATGTCGGCGATGCTCCACGGGCCGGTGATGTAGAACGGGGTCTGGCCGTTCAGGAAGGCGGACTTGGCCTTGTCACCGTCCATGGAGACGCTGATGTTCCTGGCCTTGCCCTGCGCGCCCAGCCACTCGGCGAACTTGTGGCCGGGGTCGCCGCCCATCGCGATGTCGCTGGTGTAGGAGCCGGACGCGTCCTGGGCGAACACCTTCGCGCCGAACGAGGTCTGCATCGGGTACATGTGGTAGGCGTCGCCGTTCTCGCTGACCTGGAGCGCCACCGGCACCTTCGAGTCCTTGGACGCGGCGATCATGTCGTCCCACGTGGCCGGGGCCGAGGAGGCGAGCTTGGTGTTGCGGATCAGTGCGATGTTCTCGATCGCGTACGGCACGCCGTAGGTCTGGCCGCCATAGGTGAACGCGTCGACCGCGACCTTGGCGAACGCGGAGGCCTTGTCGCCGAGCGGGACGGGGCTCACCGAGCCGTTCTGGAGCAGGCCGCCCAGCCAGTCGTGGGCGCCCAGCAGGATGTCGGGGGCGGTGCCGGCGTCGGAGGCGGCGGTGAACTCGTCGCGCATCTTGCCCGCGTCCTTGGTGACGAGGGTGACCTTGGCGTGGGTGGCCTCGGTGAACTGCTTCGCGGCGGCGTCGACGGCCTTGAAGCGGTCCTGGTCCACCCACATCGTCAGGGTGATACCGGTGTAGTCGGCGGCGGTGCTCGTCGCGGCGGCGGTGCTCGTCGCGCCACTGGTCGGTGCTGCCGGGGTGGATGTACATGCACTGAGCGCCACGACCGCGGCGGCGACTCCCAGACTGACGATGCTCCTGCGCATCATGCTCCTCTTCGTTGAATGGGCTGCGTCATTGGCCTCCAGGGCCGATCGCTGAGCCAGACCTTAGTACACCGTTGCAGGATTCGCGCAAGTTCTTGCGCGATTCGTTATCTGTTTGCGATCATCGGGATACGCAAGAGCTGCCCGGATCGGGTAGCTTCATCCCGCGACGCCGACGTCGATAGGAGGGGACATGGCCAAGAAGGGCGCTGACAGCGCGGGGAAACCGCGCCTGTTGGACATCGCCGAGCTCTCCGGCGTCAGCACGGCAACGGTCTCCCGCGTGCTCAACGGCAAGCCCGGCGTGGGCGAGGAGGTGCGCAACTCCGTGTTGGCTGCTCTCGACATGCTCGGCTACGCGCGCCCGGCCGCGCTGCGGCGCAAGACCAGCGGCCTGGTCGGCATCGTCGTCCCCGAGCTGAACAACCCGATCTTCCCGGCGTTCGTGCAGGGGCTGGAGTCCCGGCTCGCCCAGCACGGCTACACGCCGCTGCTGTGCAGCCAGTCCCCCGGCGGCAGCACCGAGGACGAGGCCATCGAACTGCTGATGGGCCAGGGCGTGTCGGGGATCATCTTCGTCTCCGGCCTGCACGCCGACTCCTCGGCGGACCTGAGCCGGTACACCGACCTGCGCAGCCGGGGCATCCCGCTGGCGTTCATCAACGGCTGGGCGGACGGTGTCGACGGCGCCTTCGTGGCCACCGACGACGCGGCGGGCATGGACGGTGCCGTCCGGCACCTGGCCTCGCTCGGGCACACGGCCATCGGCCTGGTCGTCGGTCCGGACCGGTTCGTGCCCGCGCAACGCAAGGTCGCCTCGTTCCGCAGCGCGCTGGCTGAGCACCTGGGCATCACGGACGCCGAGCCGCACATCTTCCGCACGCTGTACACCCTCGAAGGCGGGCACGCCGCTGCCGAACGGATGCTCGACACCGGGCACACCGCGCTGATCTGCGGTTCGGACCTGATGGCTCTCGGCGCGATCCGTGGCGTCCGCGGGAGGGGCCTGCGGGTGCCGGCCGACGTCTCGGTGATCGGCTACGACGACTCCCCGCTGATCGCTTTCGTCGACCCGCCGCTGACCACGGTGCACCAGCCCGTCGGTGCCCTGTGCCAGGCGGTCACCACCGCGCTGCTCGGCGAGATCGACGGCAGCCCTGCGCCGCGTACCGAACTCGTCTTCCGGCCCGAGCTCATCGTGCGGGCATCCACGGGGGCTGCCCCGCGCTGAGACCGGCGCAATGGGCGACGGGCGATGCGCAACAGTGCCACCCGCGCCGGACCGGTCGCTGCCCGGCCTGCGACGAATACTGGCGGGGTGACCCGCACCGAGAGCGCCCTCGCCGGTGTGGCCGCCGCCGGGCTCGGGATCGCGGCCGGGCAACTCCTGGGCACTCTGGTCGACCCGGCGTCGGCGCCGCTGGTGGCCGTCGGGTCGGCCCTGATCGACCTCGCTCCGACGCCGGTGAAGGAATGGGCGGTGTCCACGGTCGGCACTGCGGACAAACCGCTCCTCATCGCCGGGATCGCCGTGGTCGCCGGTCTGGTCGCCGCACTGGCCGGGATCGCCGCGCGAAAGCGGCGCTGGGTCGGCGACCTGGCCTGCGCCGTGTTCGGCCTGGCGGGTGTCGTGGCCGCCCTGACCCGCGCGTCCGCCGGACCGCTGGACGCCGTGCCGAGCCTGCTCGCCGCCGCCGTCGCCGCGGTGGTGCTGCGCCTGCTCCTCGGCCGGCTCGAGCGCCGCGATCAGACTGCCGAACGCCCGCAGGCGCGCACGAAGGCGGGCCTCGACCGCCGCGTCCTGCTGGCCGGCGGCGCCGGCGTGCTGGCGACCGCCGCCACCGCGACCCTTCCCGGGGTGTCCCGCCCGCAGCCGACGGAATCGGCCGTCACCCTGCCGGCGCCCGCGGAGACCGCGTCCGCCCTCCCCACCGGGCTCGACGCAACCGTCGCCGGCATCAGTCCCCTGCGCACCCCGGTCGCCGACTTCTACCGCATCGACACCGCCCTGTTCGTGCCCCAGCTCGGCACCGCCGACTGGACGCTGTCGGTGAACGGGCTGGTCGCGCGGCCGTTCGAACTCTCCTGGACCGAACTGCTCGCCCTGCCGATGATCGAACGCGACATCACCCTCACCTGCGTCTCCAACGAGATCGGCGGACCCTACTGCGGCAGCACGCGCTGGCAGGGTGTGCGCGTCGCCGACCTGCTCGAGCGGGCGCAGCCTGCCGCCGGCGCCGACATGGTGCTCAGCACGTCCTCCGACGGGTTCACCGCGAGCACCCCGCTCGCGGTCCTCCTCGACGGCCGGGACGCGATGGTCGCGGTCGCGATGGACGGCCGGCCGCTGCCCCGCGAGCACGGCTTCCCCGCCCGGCTGCTGACCCCCGGGCTGTACGGCTACGTGGGCGCCACCAAGTGGCTGACGTCGCTGCGGGTGACCACCTTCGCGGCCGACCAGGCCTACTGGACCGTGCGGGGCTGGGGCGAGCGCGGACCGGTCAAGACCGCCACCCGCATCGACACCCCCAGCGGTCGGGCGGCGGCCGGCGACACCGTCGTGGCGGGCGTTGCGTGGGCCACGCACCGCGGCATCAGCGCGGTCGAGGTGCAGGTGGACGGCGGCGACTGGCAGCAGGCCACCCTCGGGCCCGACGTCGGCCTTGACTACTGGCGACAGTGGTACCTGCCGTGGACCGCGACCCCCGGCTCGCACCGCCTGGCGGCCCGCGCCCGCGACGGCGACGGCGTCGTCCAGACCGCCCAGGTGCAGGGCGTGCTACCCGACGGCCCGACCGGATACCACGTCGTGACCGTCCAGGTGGGCTGACCGCTCTGCGGCAACCGGCCCGTGCAGCCTCCGTTCATACGGCACGATGAGCACATGGCGCCGCTCGCACTGGGCCTGGACATCGGCTCGACCACGGTCAAGGCCGTCGTGCTGCGCGGGCGCACGGTGGTCTTCAGCGACTACCGGCGGCACAACGCCGACGTGCGCGGCGAGCTCCGCAACCTGCTCCGCACCATCGAGGGCCAGTTCCCGGACGTGGCCTTCGAAGCGGCCGTGACCGGGTCCGGCGGCCTCCAGGTCGCGCAGCTGATGGGCCTGGGGTTCGTGCAGGAGGTGATCGCCAGCACCGAGGCCGTGCAGCAGCTCCTCCCGGAGGCCGACGTGGTGATCGAGCTCGGCGGCGAGGACGCCAAGATCACGTATCTGCGGCCGGTCCCCGAGCAGCGCATGAACGGCACCTGCGCGGGCGGCACCGGGGCGTTCATCGACCAGATGGCCAGCCTGCTCCAGACCGACGCCTCCGGCCTGGACGACCTCGCCGCCCGGTACCAGAACCTCTACCCGATCGCGTCCCGGTGCGGGGTGTTCGCGAAGTCCGACCTCCAGCCGCTGCTCAACCAGGGCGCCGCCCACACCGACCTGGCCGCGTCGGTGTTCCAGGCGGTCGCGCTGCAGACGATCTCCGGGCTGGCCGCCGGCAACCCGATCCGCGGCAACCTGGTGTTCCTCGGCGGACCGCTGCACTTCCTGCCGCAGCTCCGCGAGGCCTACCGGCGCGCGCTGGACGGCCACGTGGACAGCTACACCACCCCGGCCGACGCGCAGCTGTTCGTGGCGATGGGCGCCGCCCTGCTCGCCGAAGGCGCCCCGCGGACGGCCGCGCAGATGCTGGCCGGGCTGGGCACACCGGTCGGGTTGTCGCTGGCGCGCACCACGCTGCGTCCACTGTTCGCCAGCACCGACGAGGCGCAGGAGTTCCAGGCCCGCCACGCGGCGGCCAGCGTGCCGCGGGCCGACCTCGCCGGTGCCCGCGGCGCCTGCTTCCTCGGCATCGACGCCGGCTCCACCACGATCAAGGCCGTGCTGATCGACGCCGACGAGAACCTGCGCTTCTCCCACTACGCATCCAACCGGGGCGACCCGGTCACCGCGGCGGTGGAGATCGTCCACGAGGTGCGCGCCGGCCTGCCCGAGGGAGCCTGGCTCGGGCGCTCGTGCGTCACCGGCTACGGCGAGGGCCTGATCCGGGCGGCGCTGAGGGTGGACGACGGCGAGGTCGAGACGATGGCCCACTACCGGGCGGCCGAGCACGTGTGCCCCGGGGTCAACTCGGTCATCGACATCGGCGGCCAGGACATGAAGTACCTGAAGATCCGCAACGGCGCGGTCGACTCGATCGCGGTCAACGAGGCCTGTTCCTCGGGCTGCGGCTCGTTCCTGCAGACGTTCGCCGAGACGATGGGCACCGACGTCGGCAGCTTCGCGCGGGCCGCGGTGGCCGCCGAGCGCCCGGTCGACCTCGGCAGCCGGTGCACGGTCTTCATGAACTCCTCGGTGAAGCAGGCCCAGAAGGAGGGCGCCGAGGTCGGCGACATCTCCGCCGGTTTGTCCTACTCCGTAGTACGAAACGCGCTCTACAAGGTGATCAAGCTCAAGGACGCCAGCCAGCTCGGCGAGAAGGTCGTGGTGCAGGGCGGCACCTTCCTCAACGACGCGGTGCTGCGGGCGTTCGAGCTGCTCACCAAGACCACCGTGGTGCGTCCGGACATCGCCGGCCTGATGGGGGCGTTCGGGGCGGCGCTCACCGCGAAGGGTTACTACTCCCCCGGCGCGCACTCCGAGATCATGAGCCTGGCCGAGCTCGACGAGTTCAGCATCGACTCCGCGCTCGACACCTGCCGGCTGTGCCAGAACCACTGCCAGCTCACCATCTCCACCTTCGGCGACGGCACCCGGCACGTCTCCGGCAACCGGTGCGAACGCGGCGCGAGCACGGAGAAGGCGCCGCGCAAGTCCGAGCTGCCGAACCTCTACGACTACAAGTACCGCCGCATCTTCGGCTACCGGCGGCTCACCGAGGCCGCGACCACCCGTGGGGACATCGGCATCCCGCGGGTGCTGAACATGTACGAGAACTACCCGTTCTGGTTCACCGCGCTGTCCTCGCTCGGCTTCCGGGTGATCCTGTCGGGCCGATCCAGCCACGACTCCCTCGCCCAGGGCGCGGAGTCGATCCCGTCCGAGAACGTCTGCTACCCGGCGAAGCTCGCGCACGGCCACCTGGAGGACCTGCTCGACCGGGGGGTGCGGACGATCTTCTACCCGTGCGTCCCGTTCGAGCAGCAGCAGTTCACCGAGGCCGACAACCACTTCAACTGCCCGATCGTCGCGTTCTACCCGCAGGTCCTGGAGAAGAACGTGCCGCGGCTGCGCGAGGCCGGCATCCGCTACCTCGACCCCTTCCTCAACCTCAACGAGCCCGAGCACCTCGCCCAGCGGCTGGTGGAAGTGTTCGAGGACTACGACGTCACGCTGGCCGAGGCCCAGGCGGCGGTCACCGCGGCGTACGCCGAGGACGCGAAGGTGAAGGCCGACATCAAGGCCGAGGGACGCCGGGCGCTGGCCTGGCTGGCCGCCCACGACGCCCGCGGCATCGTGCTGGCCGGACGCCCGTACCACGTCGACCCGGAGATCAACCACGGCATCCCCGAGCTCATCACCGGCCTCGGCATGGCGGTGCTCACCGAGGACGCCGTCATCGACCTGCCGCAACTGAAGCGTCCGCTACGCGTGCGCGACCAGTGGGCGTACCACACCCGCCTGTACGAGGCGGCGACCACCAGCGCCGGCAACCCGCGGCTCGAACTGGTGCAGCTCAACTCCTTCGGGTGCGGCGTGGACGCCATCACCACCGACCAGGTGCAGGAGATCCTCGAGGCCGCCGACAACGTCTACACCGTGCTCAAGATCGACGAGGTGTCCAACCTCGGCGCGGCCCGGATCCGGCTGCGCTCGCTGAAGGCCGCCACCGAGGGACGGCGTCCGCGCGCCGACCTGCACAGTGCGGAGGTCGTCACCTATGCCGGCGACGCCGAGCGTGCGCCGCGTCCGGTGTTCACGAAAGCCGCGCGGCGCACCCACACCATATACGCGCCGCAGATGGCGCCGATCCACTTCCGGCTGGTGGTGGCGGTGCTGCGCCGGCTCGGCTACCGGGTCGAACTGCTTGAGCACACCAGCCCCGACGACGTCGAGGTCGGCCTGAAGTACGTGAACAACGACGCCTGCTACCCGGCGATCATGGTGGTCGGGCAGCTCGTCAACAAGTTCCTCACCGGCGGCGCCGACCCCGACAACGCCAGCGTCGCGATCACCCAGACCGGCGGCATGTGCCGCGCGACGAACTACGCGGGGATGCTGCGCAAGGGCCTCGCCGACGCCGGATTCCCGCAGGTGCCGGTGGTGGCGGTCAGCGCGCAGGGGTTCGAGGAGAACCCCGGGTTCAAGGTGAGCCCCGCGCTCGTGCACCGCGGCGTCCAGGCGCTGGTGCTGGGCGACCTGCTGCAGAACATGCTGTTGCGGCTGCGTCCCTACGAGGCGACGCCGGGCAGCGCGCAGGAGCTGTACCGCCGCTGGGACGCGGTCTGCCAGGAGTTCTTCACCTCCGGCGGCCACTCCCCCAGCCTCGGCCGGCGGGTCGGCTACGGGTGGATCATCGACCACATGGTCGCCGAGTTCGACGCCCTGCCGTTGCGCGACATCCCGCGCAAGCCGCGGGTCGGCCTGGTCGGCGAGATCCTGGTCAAGTTCCACCCGGACGCCAACAACCACGCCGTCCAGGTGATCGAGGACGAGGGCTGCGAGGCGGTGCTCCCCGGCCTGCTGGAGTTCTTCGGCCAGGCGCTCTACACCGGCGACTGGAAGTGGCAGCACCTGGGGATCGGCGAGAAGTCGCGGCACGCGAAGAAGATCGGGCTGTGGCTGGTCGAGCAGTACCAGGAGCCGGCGAACCGGGCCCTGGCGCGGTGCGGCGGCAAGTTCACCGTGCAGGCACCGCTGGACACGATGGCGCAACGCGCACAGAACGTGGTCTCGCTGGGCACCACCGCCGGCGAGGGCTGGCTGCTGACCGCCGAGATGATGGAGCTGATCGAGTCCGGGACGCCGAACATCATCTGCGTCCAGCCGTTCGCCTGCCTGCCGAACCACGTGGTCGGCAAGGGCATGTTCCGCGAGCTGCGCCGGCTCTACCCGCACGCCAACATCGCCTCGATCGACTACGACCCGGGCGCCAGCGAGGTGAACCAGCTGAACCGCATCAAGCTGGTGCTGGCCAGCGCCCACAAGGCCGCGCGCGGCGAGTCGCCGCCGGTGCGCGACCTGGCCACGGTGGTGCCGCTGGAGATCACTCCTCGAACGGTGTCGGGTCTCCCGCCCCGTACCGGGTGATCTCGACCTCGTCCTCGGACAGGTCGACGATCGTGGTGGGCTCCAGCCCGCAGTCGCCCGAGTCCAGGACGGCGTCCAGCAGCGTGCCGAGTTCGTCGTTGACCTGCCAGCCGTCGGTCATCGGGTCGTCGGTGCCCGGCAGGATCAGGGTGGAGGACATCAGCGGTTCGCCCAGGGTGCGCAGGAGGGCCAGCGCGGTCGTGTGCTGGGGCACCCGGACGCCGACGGTCTTCTTCTTGGGCTGCAGCATCACCTTCGGCGCCTCGCGGGTGGCCTTGAGGATGAACGTGTAGGCGCCCGGCGTGGCCGCCTTGACCGCCCGGAACACGTCGTTGTCCATCTGCACGTACTGGCCGAGCTGGGCGAACTCGCTGCACACGAGCGTGAAGTGGTGCTTGTCGTCGAGGTGGCGCAGGGTGCGGATGCGCTCGAGGCCGTCCCGGTTGCCGAGCCGGCACCCCAGCGCGTACCCGGAGTCGGTCGGGTACGCCACCAGGCCGCCGTCGCGCACGATGTCGGCCACCTGCGCGAGGGCGCGGGGCTGCGGGTTGTCGGGATGGACGTCGAAGTAGCGGGCCACGCCTGAGAGTAGCGCGCCGGGCGGATAGGGTGCGGAGCATGCCGCTGTTGTCCGTGCCCCTCGACGACCTCCGTTCCCGTACCAGCCTGAAGTGGCGCACCTACGACCCGGACGTGCTGCCAATGTGGGTGGCCGAGATGGACGTGGCGATCCACCCCGCGGTCGCGGAGACCGTGACGGCGGCGATCGCGCGCAACGACACCGGCTACCCCTGGGGCACCGGCTACCCGGAGGCGTTCGCCGCGATGGCGTCCGCGCGCTGGGGATGGCAGATCGGCGTCCCGGGCCAGGCGCGCCGGGCCGGCGACGTGATGAACTCGATGCTGGCGGTGCTCGAGACCTGCACCGCGCCCGGCGACGCGGTCGTGATCAACCCGCCGGTGTACCCACCGTTCCGCCAGGTCATCACCGGCTACCGGCGGCACATCACCGAAGCCCCCCTCACCGCGGACGGACGGCTCGACCTGGCCACGCTGGAGGCAGCCTTCGTCGGGCCCGACCGACCGACGGCGTACCTGCTGTGCTCCCCGCACAACCCGACGGGGGTGGTCCACACCGCCGAGGAGTTGGCCGGGGTGATGGAGCTGGCCAACCGGTACGGCGTCCGGGTGATCGTGGACGAGATCCACGAGTGCCTGGTCGACCCGGGCACCACCTTCGTGCCGCTGCTCACCGTGCCGGGTGGGGAGCAGGCGGTGTCGGTCACCAGCGCGGGCAAGACCTGGAACCTCGCGGCGTTCAAGGCCGGGATCATCGTCGCCGGTACCGCGGCCACCCACCTGCTGCACGACCTGCCACCGCTCGCGCAGCAGTCGACCGGCCACCTGGCCAACCTCGCGCACACGGCCGCGCTGACCCACGCGCAGGACTGGGTGGACGAGCTGATGGTCGAGATCGCCGCGAACAAGCGGCTGCTCGCCGCCGAACTGGCCGCGAAGGTGCCCGACGTCTGCTACACCCCGGCCGAGGGCACCTACCTCGCCTGGGTCGACTGCTCGGCGCTCGGGCTGAGGGATCCGGCGCGGCACTTCCTCGAGAACGGCCGGGTGGCCTTCTCCCCCGGCGTGAACTTCGCCCGCAGCCACCACCAGTGGGTGCGCGTCAACCTCGCCTGCTCCCCCGACCTGGTGGTCGAGGGAGTCGACCGGATGGCCGCGAGCCTCGCCTGACACGCGACGACCGTCGTCTCGGCGCGGGCCGGTGCCTGCTCCCGCACAAACGCCCCCGAAGTTGACAAACGCCCCCGAAACTTCGGGGGCGTTTGTGAGCTTCGGGGGCGTTTGCGGACGGAGGCCGGCGCAGGCGGGGGTCCGCCGGCGTCAGCGCCAGCCCAGCGCCGGCGCCACGTGGGTGAGCACCGACTCGATGACGTGGGCGTTGTAGTCCACGCCGAGCTGGTTCGGCACGGTCAACAGCAGGGTGTCGGCCGCCTCGACCGCGGAGTCCTCGCGCAACTGCTCGATCAGCTCGTCCGGCTCGGCGGCGAAGCTGCGGCCGAAGATCGCCCGGGTGTCGCTGTCGATCCAGCCGACCTGGTCGGAGGAGGAGTCGCCGCCGAAGTACATCGCGTCGCGTTCGTCCACGATCGGGAAGATGCTGCGGCTGACCGAGACCCGCGCCTCCCGCTGGTGGCCGGCGGCCGTCCAGGCTTCGCGGAACAGCCGGATCTGCTCGGCCTGCTGGGCGTGGAACGGCTCGTCCGACTCGTGGGTCTTCAGCGTCGAACTCATCAGGTGCATCCCCTGCTCGGCCGCCCAGACGGCGGTCGCGTTCGACGAGGCGCCCCACCAGATCCGGTCCCGCAGGCCCGGCGAGTGCGGCTCGATCCGCAGCAGCCCCGGCGGGTTCGGGAACATCGGACGCGGGTTAGGCTGCGCGAACCCTTCACCGGCCAGCACCTGGAGGAACACCTCCGCGTGGCCGCGCGCCATGTCGGCGTCGGTCTCACCGTCAGCCGGGACGTAGCCGAAGTAGCGGTAGCCGTCGATCACCTGCTCGGGCGATCCCCGGCTGATGCCGAGCTGGAGTCTCCCGGACGAGATCAGGTCGGCCGCACCGGCGTCCTCGGCCATGTAGAGCGGGTTCTCGTACCGCATGTCGATCACGGCGGTGCCGATCTCGATGCGTTCGGTGCGAGCGCCGACGGCGGCCAGCAGCGGGAACGGCGAACCCAGCTGCCGGGCGAAGTGGTGTACGCGGAAGTAGGCGCCGTCCGCGCCGAGTTCCTCGGCGGCGACGGCGAGATCGATGGACTGGAGCAGGGTGTCGGCGGCGGTACGGGTCTGGGAGCCGGGCGAACCCGACCAGTGCCCGAACGACAGGAATCCAATTCGCTTCACATCAGAATTACAACGCACGACGGGGCGAATTCCATGCACCGCGCGCCGGGGGATTTCGCGCGGACTAGCGGTTCGACACCAGGTCGGCCTCCGCTGAGCCGTGCGCGGCGAGCCGTCCGATGCCGATCAGGCTGAGGAACACGGTGTCCGCACCGCTGGTGGTCGTGACCCGGACGCGGCCCGCGACCAGCTGCACCTCCCCGGTCACGTCCCCGCTGGCGGACAGCACCCGCCGGGCCGCAGCGATCGCCGCCCCCGCGTCCGGCGTCCGCCCGGCCAGCCGTGCGGCCGCGGTCTCGTCGGCCGCCGCCCTGGCCGCCGCCGAGGCCACGAGTTCGGCTCGTCGGGCCGCCACGGCCTGGGCCCCGCCGTCCACCACGAGACCGGCCACCAGCAGCAGCGCGAGCACCACGACCGCCACGAAGGTCGACATCGACAGCCCCCGCTGGTCACGCATCGCCACCCCCGATCGCAGGCCCACCATTCTGCCCCTGTCGGCGGCGTTCCACGCCGGTTGTGCACAGGCTGGGTGGGTGGTAGGAGTCGGTAGGCTGAGGCCCGTTCACGTCCTGCCCCGCTCACGATGGGAAGCCAACGAATGGTTCAGAAAGTCGCTCTGCTCACCGCCGGGGGTTTCGCACCCTGCCTTTCCTCCGCCATCGGCGGTCTGATCGAGCGGTACACCGAGGTGGCGCCGGAGATCGAGATCATCGCCTACAAGAACGGCTACCAGGGCCTGCTGAGCGGTGACTTCCTCACGGTGACGCCGGAGGTGCGTGCCAAGGCGGCGCTGCTGCACTCCTACGGCGGCTCGCCGATCGGCAACTCCCGGGTGAAGCTCACCAACGCCAAGGACCTGGTGAAGCGCGGCCTGGTGGCCGAGGGCCAGGACCCGCTCAAGGTCGCCGCCGACCGGCTGGTCGCCGACGGGGTCGACGTCCTGCACACCATCGGTGGCGACGACACCAACACCACCGCCGCCGACCTCGCCGCGTACCTGGCCGCGAACAACTACGACCTGACCGTCGTGGGCCTGCCGAAGACCATCGACAACGACGTGGTGCCGATCCGGCAGAGCCTCGGTGCCGACACCGCCGCCGAGATGGGCGCCCGGTTCTCCAAGAACGTCCTGGCCGAGCACAACGCCGGGACGCGGATCCTGCTGATCCACGAGGTCATGGGACGCAACTGCGGCTGGCTGACCGCCGCGACCGCCCGCAAGTACCACGAGTGGGTCGAGAGCGTGGAGTGGCTGCCGGAGATCGGCCTGAGCAAGCAGGCGTGGGACGTCCACGCGATCTTCGTGCCGGAGGCCGTCATCGACATCGAGGAGGAGGCCGAGCGCCTCATCAAGGTGATGGACGAGGTCGGCTGCGTGAACATCTTCCTCTCCGAGGGCGCCGGCATCGCCGACATCGTCGCCGAGATGGAGAAGGCCGGCCAGGAGGTCGCCCGTGACGCCTTCGGCCACATCCGGCTGGAGCGCATCAACCCGGGCCAGTGGTTCGGCAAGCAGTTCTCGAAGATGCTCCACGCCGAGAAGGTGCTGGTGCAGAAGTCGGGCTACTACTCCCGCTCGGCCGCGGCCAACGCGTTCGACCTGGCCCTGATCCACTCGATGACCGACCTGGCCGTCGACTCCGCGCTCGCCGGGAACCCCGGCGTGATCGGCCACGACGAGGAGAACGGCGACGTGCTCAGCGTCATCGCCTTCGACCGCATCAAGGGCGGCAAGCCGTTCGACATCTCCCAGCAGTGGTACCGGGACCTGCTCGCCGAGATCGGCCAGCCCGCCCCGATCGCCGCGGAGCCCGCCGAGCACTAGAGGTACGCGACCAGCCGGTCGAGCGCCTCGTCGAGCTCGGCCGTCTGGCCGCAGAAGCTGAGCCGCATCATCTCGCCGCCGTCGATCGGGTCGAAGTCGATGCCCGGCGCCAGCGCGACCCCGGTCGCGTCCAGCACGTCCGCGCACCACTGGCGGCTGTCCGCGGTGAGGTGGCTGACGTCGCACCAGGCGTAGAAGGCGCCGTCGGGCGGGGCGAAGCTGGTGATCCCGAGTTCGGGGAGGCGTCGCAGCAGCAGTTCGCGGTTGCGCGCGTACCGCGCGACGTGGTCGTAGAGCTCGGCGCGCGCGTCCGGGCCGAACGCGGCCAGCGCGGCGGCCTGCGAGACGGCCGGCGCGCAGATCGCCAGGTTCGACTGCAACAGTTCGGCCGGACGCCGCAGCGCCTCAGGGAGCAGCAGCCAGCCCAGCCGCCAGCCGGTCATCGAGTGGTACTTGCTCACCGAACCGACCACGACCGCGTCCGCCCCGGCCTCGCGTGCGCTCGCGCACCGGCGTCCGTAGGAGATGCCGTGGTAGATCTCGTCGCTGATCAGCAGGCAACCGTGCGCGCGGCACCACCGGGCCAGCGCGGCCAGCTCGTCGGGATCGATGATCGTGCCGGTCGGGTTGGACGGCGACGCCACCACCAGTCCCGCGGGCACCTCGGGCAGCGCGTCCATCATGGCGACGGTCGGCTGGTAGCGGGTGTCGGGGCCGACCTCGAGGTCGAGCACCCGGCAGCCCAGGGTGTGCAGGGTGTTGCGGTACGCCGGGTACCCCGGACGCGTCATCGCGACCGTGTCGCCGGCCTCGAACGCGGCCAGGATCGCCAACTGGAAGCCGGCGGACGACCCGGTGGTGACCAGCACCTCGCCGGGGTCGACGTCGACGTCGTAGCGCCGCGCGTACTCGGCGGCGATCGCCGCACGCAGCTCGGGGATGCCACTCGACACGGTGTAGCCGAGCACCTCCGCCCCGATCGCGGCCGTGGCGGCCTCCCGGACGACCTGCGGCGCGGGCGTGGCCGGCTGGCCGACGCACAGCAGGATCGCGTCGCCGTGGCTGCGCTGGCGCAGGCTGGCGGCCTTGGCCACCTCCATGACGTGGAACGGTTCCACCTGTCCGCGCCGGGACGGGTAGGTCACGTGCGACGCCCGAACAGGCCGGAGAGCAGCGAGGTCAGGACGGCCCCGATGCCGAGCCCGGTGGCGGCGCCGATGACGTAGCCCGTGCCCAGGCCGATGCCGAGCGTCCGCTTGGCGACGTCGCTGGACACGTACAGCTCACCGGGGCGGCTCCCGATCGGCATGCTCGGCCCGGGCGGCTCGATCGCCGGGATCGCGACCGGTTCGGGCACCGGGGCGACCGACGTGGCCAGCCAGGCCGCGATGTACAGGATCAGGGTGGCGAAGAGGTTCAGGAAGATCATCAGCACGATCGTCGAGCCGAAGACCGCGGCGCCGAGGTTGTTCGAGAACGACCGCCACAACAGCCCGGCGAACGCCTGGAGCACCAGCAGGCTCGCCGAGCCGAGCCCGGCCCCGACCCAGGCCAGGTGGCTCGGCACGTAGGTGGGGCTGAACCAGGCGAACAGCAGCCGGAACCCCACCGCGCCGATCGCCAACGCGACCAGGAAACCGACCAGCCGGATCAACAGGGTCCAGCCGAGGCTCTGCCCCACTCCCAGCCAGGACCCCACCGTGTCGCCCAGGGTGGTGGCCACCAGCGACGAGGCGAAGGTCAGCGCGACCCCGACGAGGATGCCGAGCAGGCCGCCGAAGTTGGCCAGGACGTCGAGCGGCATCGGTGCCTGCTTGCCGGGGTTGTCGGCGTCCTCGCGCATCAGCTGCCGCACCGCGCGCTTGAGGTTGCCGACCCACCCCGAGGACACCCAGATGATGATCAGGACGCCGAAGCCCAGGACCGAGGCCCAGTTGTTGAGCGCGTTGGCGATGACCTCGTAGAGGCTCTTGCTCATGGTGGAGTCGTCCGGCAGCTGGGCCTTGATGTAGGCCTCGATCTGGGCGAGCGAACCGGGCTGCATCACGGTGAGGAACAGGCCCAGGCCCGCGAACGCCAGCATCAGGATCGGCACCAGTGACAGCACCGAGAAGTAGGTGATGGCCGCGGCCAGCTGCGCGCCGCCGCGCAGGTTGAACCGTTCGACCGCACGCAGCAGGTGCGCGACGAACGGCCGCTTGGAGAACGTCGCCCACCACTGAAGCATCGAACCGCCCTTCCTACTCCTCGTACGACGCCACCGGCGGGCAGGTGCAGACCAGGTTCCGGTCGCCGAAGGCCTGGTCGATCCGGGCCACCGCCGGCCAGTACTTGTCCCGTGCCCCCGAACCGATCGGCCCCGTCCGCACACCGGCCGGGAACGCCGCCACCTCGCGACTGTAGGGGTGTACCCATTCGCCGGTCACGATGCGCGCGATCGGGTGCGGCGCGTGGTGCAGCGGGTTGTCCTCGGCCGGCCACTCCCCTGCCGCGACCCGGTCCATCTCGCCGCGGATCGCGATCATCGCGTCGCAGAACCGGTCGAGCTCGGCCTTCGACTCCGACTCGGTGGGCTCGATCATCAGCGTCCCGGAGACCGGGAAGCTCATCGTCGGGGCGTGGAACCCGTAGTCGACGAGGCGCTTGGCGACGTCGTCCACGCTGATCCCGGTCTGCCGGGTCAGCTCGCGCAGGTCGACGATGCACTCGTGGGCGACCAGCCCGTTGGCGCCGGTGTACAGCACCGGGAACGCGCCGTCGAGCCGGCGGGCCACGTAGTTGGCGGCGAGGATGGCCGACTGGGACGCGAGCCGCAGCCCGTCCGCCCCCATCAGCGCGATGAACGCCCAGCTGATCGGCAGCACCCCGGCCGAGCCGAACGGCGCCGAGCTGACCGGCCCGTAGCTGCTCGCCGGACCGGCGGACGCCACCAGCGGGTGGTTGGGCAGGTACGGCGCGAGGTGCGCGCGCACGGCCACTGGACCCACCCCCGGACCGCCGCCGCCGTGCGGAATTGCGAACGTCTTGTGGAGGTTGAGGTGGCTGACGTCGGCGCCGAACCGTCCCGCACGGGCCAGCCCGAGCATCGCGTTGAGGTTCGCGCCGTCGACGTAGACCTGTCCGCCGGCGTCGTGCACCAGCGCGCAGATCTCGGTGATCGTCTCCTCGAACACCCCGTGGGTGGACGGGTAGGTGACCATGACGGCGGCCAGTTCGTCCGCGTGCTGGCTGACCTTCGCGCGCAGGTCGTCGAGGTCCACCGAACCGTCGGACGCGGTCGCGACCACCACGACCCGCATACCGGCCATCACCGCGGACGCCGCGTTGGTGCCGTGCGCGGACGCCGGGATCAGGCACACGGTGCGCTCCGCATCCCCACCGGCCAGGTGGTAGGACCGGATCGCCATCAGCCCGGCGAACTCGCCCTGGCTGCCCGCGTTGGGCTGCAGGCTGACCCGGTCGTAGCCGGTGATCTCGGCCAGCCAGTCGCACAGCTGGCCGACCAGCTCGGCGTAGCCGGACGCGTCGGCCTCCGGTACGAACGGGTGCAGGCCGGCGAAGCCCGGGTAGCTGATCGGCTCCATCGCGGCAGCCGGGTTCAGCTTCAGCGTGCACGAACCGAGCGGGATCATGCCGCGGTCGAGCGCGAAGTCGCGGTCCGACAGCGCGCGCAGGTACCGCATGAGTTCGGTCTCGCTGCGGTAGGCGGAGAACACCGGGTGGGTGAGGTAGTCGCCGTCGCGGGTGTGATCGCCGAGACCGCCGGTGACCGCGTCGGTCAGGGTCACGCCGAACGCGGCGCAGACCGCCGCCAGCACGTCCTCGCCCGCGTCCTCGCCGACGCTGATGCCGACGTGGTCGGCGTCGACCAGTCGCAGGTGCACGTCGGACGCCCGGGCGGCGGCGACCACCTCGGCCGCGCGGCCCGGCACGGCGACGGTGAGGGTGTCGAAGAACGACTCCCCCGCCAGTTCGAAGCCGCCCGCGCGCACGGCAGCGGCCAGACGCCGGGTGCGCTCGTGGATCGTGCGCGCGATGCCGGCCAGCCCCTCGGGGCCGTGGTGGACGGCGTAGCAGCTGGCCGCCACCGCCAGCAGCACCTGCGCGGTGCAGATGTTGGACGTCGCCTTCTCCCGGCGGATGTGCTGCTCGCGGGTCTGCAGGGCGAGCCGGAACGCGGCGACGCCGTCGGCGTCCTTGCTGACCCCGACGATCCGTCCGGGGAACTGCCGCTCCAGGCCGGACCGCACCGCGATGTAGCCGGCGTGCGGGCCGCCGTAGAACAGCGGGACGCCCAGGCGCTGCGCGGACCCGACGGCGATGTCGGCGCCCCAGGACGCCGCCGAACCGATCAGGGTGAGCGCGAGCAGGTCGCAGGCCACGACGAACTGGGCACCGTTGTCATGGGCCAGCGCGGCCAACTCGGTGAGCTCGGCGGCGGCGGGCAGCCGTCCGTCCGCGCCGGGCACCTGCGCCACGACGGCGAACGCCTGGTTCGCGCGCACCGCGTCGGCGAGGGACGACTCCGCCACCACGATCTCGATGCCGGTGGCCAGGCAACGCGTCCGCAGCACGGCGAGGCTCTGCGGCAGCAGGTTCGGGTCGACGACCACCACGCCGCCCTTGCGGGAGACCCGGTGCGCGACGGCGACCGCCTCGGCCACCGCGGTGCCCTCGTCGAGCAGGCTGGCGCCCGCGACCGGCAGCCCGGTCAGGTCGGCGACGACCGTCTGGAAGTTCGCAAGCGCCTCGAGCCGGCCCTGGCTGATCTCGGGCTGGTAGGGCGTGTAGGCGGTGTACCAGGCCGGGTTCTCCAGCACCATCCGGCGTACCACCGGTGGCGTGATCGTGCCGGAGTAGCCGAGCCCGATCATCGCGGTGCCGGGCACGTTGCGGGCGGCGAGGCCGGCCAGCCGGCGCTGCACGTCGAACTCGCTGAGCGCGGGCGGCAGCTGCAGGGGTTCGTCGAGCCGGATCGCGGCGGGCACGATCGCGTCGGTCAGCTCATCCAGGCTCGCGAAACCGAGGAGGGAGAGCATCTGCTGCTGGTCGGGCGTTGACGCGCCGAGATGGCGCTGCGTGAAGTCGTCCATGGCGGGACAAATCTATCCCGCGCGGAGGCCCTGCTCAGCCGGCGGCGCGGGAACGGCGGCGGCGGGACAGCTCGTCGTCGTGGTGGACGGTGTCCTCGGCGCGTTCGGCCGGCAGCGCCTGGATGGTGCCCTCGATGTCGCGCCACACCCCGCCGAGCGCGATGCCGAACATGCCCTGGCCGCCGCGCAACAGGTCGACGACCTGGTCGTCGGAGGTGCACTCGTAGACCGAGACCCCGTCGCTCATCAGCGTGACCTCGGTGAGGTCCTCCACGCCGCGCGCCCGGAGGTGGTCGATCGCGGTGCGGATCTGCTGCAGCGAGATGCCGGCGTCGATGAGCCGCTTGATGACCTTCAGGATCAGCAGGTCGCGGAAGCTGTAGAGCCGCTGGGTGCCCGAGCCGCCGGCGGCACGGATCTCCGGCACCACGAGACCGGTGCGTGCCCAGTAGTCGAGCTGGCGGTAGGTGATGTCGGCGGCGCGGCAGGCCACCGGCCCACGGAAGCCCAGGTCGTCGGGCAGCGGCGAGAAGTCGCCGTCGAACAGCAGGTCCTGGGCCGGGGGCACCTGGAGTTGCGCGTCCATCACTGCCTCGTTTCGGGTTCGGGAATCACCTCGTTGGAATTACGACGGTAATCTTCCGCGTTCACGGGGGTCAACGACACGCCGGTGACGTTTCGTGGCGACGCCGTACTCTGAACCCCTACCTCAGGGTTGGTTCTCGTCGCCGGTGAAGTCCTCGGGCGTGACGCTGTCGAGGAACTCCCGGAAGCGCTCGACCTCCTCCTCCGCCTGCTCGGGAGCACCGATCTCGCTGTCGCCGGGGAGGACGCCGGCCTCGTCCAGCACCGCGTCCACGCACTCGATCGGGCAGCCCAGTCGCAACGCGAGCGCGATCGCGTCGCTGGCCCGGGCCGGGATGCCGTGGCCACCGCAGACCAGCTCGGCGAAGTACTGGCCGTCGTCGTAGGCCGTGATCCGCACCGACTCGACCGGCTCGCTGGCCGCCTCGGCCAGCTTCCAGGCCAGGTCGTGGATGTTCGGACGGTCGGGGTCGGGGTCCTCCGTGGCGCTGAAGATGGCGGACGCGCCCCCGTGGCTCATCCAGATCGGGAGCAGCCGCTCCTGGCCGCCGTTCTCGGCGAGCACGACCAGCGGCGGGGCGTCACCGGTGGACACCCGGATCTCGATGACCCTGACCTCGCGCACCCCTCCACCCTCTCACTGCGGAAGCTGGGAACGCATCACCGCGGCGTGGGCGTGCAGTACCAGCTGCATCACCTCGGCCGGCAGGGTGCGGCTGGCGGGGTTGCGGCGCAGATGCGGGGCGATCGCCTGCTCGATCAGGCCCACCTCCCGCTCGGCGGACTGCTTGACCACCCGCAGGTGTCGTGCGTCCATGCCGAAGGCGGCGAGCTTGCGCGACACCACCGCCACGGTGAGCGCGTCGCGCCCGTAGTAGATGGTGCCGCGGCGCGGCACGACCAGCTGGTGCTTCTCCAGTTCGGCGAGCGCCGGCTCGCTGAGGCCGCTGAGTTCGAGGAGCTCGCGCCGGGTGATCCGGATCGCCCGCTTGGGCGGACGCGCGGGCGGCAGGCCCGCGGCCGGCTCACCGGCGTCCATCGTGGCGCTGCCCGCCGCACCGAGCGGCGGCGGTTCCTGCCCGCGGTCCATCGCGTCGAGGTGCTCGCGGATGACCTTCAGCGGCAGGTAGTGGTTCTTCTGGACGTCGAGGATGTAGCGCAACCGCTCGATGTCGGACTCGGCGTAGCGGCGGTAGCCGGACGGCGCCCGCTCCGGAGAGATCAGGCCCTCGGATTCCAGGAACCGGATCTTCGAGATCGAGACGTCGTCGAAGTCCGGTTTGAGGATGGCCAGTACCTGGCCGATGCTCCTCAGGCCGAGCGCCATCAGTCCTGCCCGGCGAAGAACACCATGCGGAACTTGCCGATCTGCACCTCGTCCCCGCGGCGGAGCGCGACCTCTCCGTCGATCAGGGTCTTGTTGACGTAGGTGCCGTTCAGGCTGTTCTCGTCGCTGATCCACACCTGGCCGTCGCGGCGCGCGAACCGGGCGTGGTGGCGGGACACGGTGATGTCGTCGAGGAAGATGTCGCAGCGCGGGTGCCGGCCGGCGGTGATCACGTCGGCATCGATCAGGTAGCGGGCACCCGCCTGGGTGCCGCGCAGGACCAGCAGCAGCGCCGAGCCGACCGGCAGCGCGTCGATCGCGGCCGCGTCGTCGGCGTCGAGCTCGTCGAGCTGGAACTCCTCGATGACCGGCGGGATCACCCGCGTGGTGTCACCGGACAGCTTGGCGAGGCTCGCACCGCAGTGCGGGCAGAAGTTCACGGACTCGGTGAGCTCGTGACCGCAGGCGGGGCAATTCATCATGGTCGGCCACCTTCCGTGCCTTGACTGGACGAGTCCTCCCCGGACTCGAGGCTCAAGGACAGGTTGACCTTCAGCCTAGCCCGCGACGAGCTCGCTGTACGCGTCCGCATCGAGAAGATCTTCGACTTCCCCCGCCTCCGACAGCTCGAGCTCGAAGATCCAACCGTCACCGTAAGGGTCAGAGTTGATGGTCTCCGGGGAGTCGTTGAGCAATTCGTTGACCACGGTGACCACACCGCTGGCCGGCGAGTAGACGTCGGAGACGCTCTTGGTCGACTCGACCTCAGCGCACGCGTCGTCGAGGGCGACTTCCTCGCCCACCTGCGGCAATGAGACGTACACCACGTCACCGAGTGCCTCGGCCGCATAGTCGGTGATGCCGACCCGGACGGTGTTGCCGGCACCCTGGCGCACCCACTCGTGCTTGCTGGTGTATCGAAGGTCATCGGGGAACACGCACGAACTCCTTCTGGCAGCCGGGCTGCCCGTTCCGTTGAGCAAACACTATCGTTGCGAAGCCAGCGGGAACCGACGGATCACGTCGATCCCCTGCCCGATGTAGAGCAGGCCGGACCACCAGTACAGGGCGGCGCCCCAGATCACGAACGCCCAGCCGACCACCCGCGCCACGGTGTGCCACAGCTCGTCGCCGACACCGAGCAACACCAGCGGGAAGGCGTAGAGCAGGGCGAAGGTGGCTGCCTTGCCGAGGAAGTGCACCGGCAGGCTGGTGAACCCCCGCCGGCGCAGGGACGGCCAGATCGCGGTGAACATCAGCACATCGCGCGCGGCGAGCAGGACGACCAGCCACCACGGCACGATGCCGCGCATGGCGAAGCCGACCAGCGTGGCCACGATGTAGAGCCGGTCGGCGAGCGGGTCGAGCACCTGCCCGAGCCGGGACCGCTGGTGCCAGCTGCGGGCCAGCTTGCCGTCCAGCCAGTCGGTGGCGCCGCCGACCGCGAGGACCACCACGGCCCACACGTCGTACTGCTTGTCGAGCAGCAGCCACAGGAACAGCGGGACCCCCAGCAGGCGGATGCCGCTGAGGATGTTCGGCACGGTGAGCACGCGCTCGGTGTCGTACGGTTCCCCAGGCATGGGTGTCAGCTTAGGCTCTCGGCTCACAGCTGGTTCCACGCCGCGGCGAGGAGCTCCCGCGTCTGGCCGATCAGCTGCGGGAGTGCCCGGGTCTGGGCGACGACGGGGAGGAAGTTGCTGTCGCCCAGCCAGCGCGGCACGACGTGCTGGTGCAGGTGCGCGGCGATGCCGGCGCCCGCGACCTCGCCCTGGTTGAGCCCGAGGTTGAAACCGGCGGGGTGCGACACCGCACGCAGCACGGTCATCGCCTGCGCGGCCATGCCGGCGAGTTCGACGGTCTCCCCGGTCGTCAGGTCGGTGTAGTCGCTGACGTGGCGGTAGGGGCACAGCAACAGGTGGCCGGGCGAGTACGGGTACAGGTTCAGCACGGCGTACACGTGCTCCCCACGGTGCACGATCAGGCCTTCCGCGTCGTCCAGCCCGGGCGCTCGGCAGAACGGGCAACTGCCGGACGCGGCGTCGGTCGGCTTGTTCTCGCCCTGGATGTAGACCATCCGGTGCGGCGTCCACAGCCGCTGGAAGGCGTCGGGGACGCCGGGCAGCGACCCGGCGTCCTCGATCGGAACCTCGTGGCTCACCGGCGCGGCGGCCTGGTGGCGGCGACGATCTCCTCGATCGCTTCCGCGATCGGCACCCCGTTCTTCTGGGTGCCGTCGCGGTAGCGGAACGAGACCGCGCCCGCGGTCGCGTCCTGCTCGCCGGCGATCAGCATGAACGGCACCTTCTGGGTCTGGGCGTTGCGGATCTTCTTGCCGAAGCGGTCGTCGGACCGGTCGACCTCCACCCGCACGTCGGCGGCCAGCAGCTGTGCGGCGACGTCGGCCAGGTACGGCTCGAACTCCTCGGCGACCGGGATGCACTGCACCTGCACCGGCGACAGCCAGGCCGGGAACGCGCCCGCGTAGTGCTCGGTGAGCACGCCGATGAACCGCTCGATCGACCCGAACTTCGCCGAGTGGATCATCACCGGCTCGGCCGGGTGGCCGTCGGGGCCGGCGTAGGTGAGGCCGAAGCGGGCCGGCTGGTTGAAGTCGTACTGGATGGTCGACATCTGCCAGGTGCGGCCGATCGCATCCTTCGCCTGCACCGAGATCTTCGGCCCGTAGTAGGCCGCGCCGCCCGGATCGGGCACCAGGGTGAGGCCCGATTCGCGTCCGACCTTCTCCAGGACCGCGGTGGCCACCTCCCACTGCTCGTCGGAGCCGATGAACTTGGTCGACTTCGCACCCTCGGTGTCGCGGGTGGACAGCTCCAGGTAGTAGTCGGTGAGGCCGAAGTCCTCCAGCAGGTTGGTGACGAAGGTGAGCAGGTGCTTGACCTCGTCCGCGGCCTGGGAGGCCATCACGTAGGAGTGCGAGTCGTCCTGGGTGATCGAGCGGACGCGGGTCAGCCCCTGGAGCACGCCGGACTTCTCGTTGCGGTACACGGTGCCGAACTCGAACAGCCGCAGCGGCAACTCGCGGTAGGACCGTCCGCGCGACGCAAAGATCAGGTTGTGCATCGGGCAGTTCATGGCCTTGAGGCGGTAGGCCTGGCCCTCGTCGTCCATCGGGGGGAACATGCCCTCGGCGTAGTACGGCAGGTGCCCGGAGGTGTGGAACAGTCCCTCCTTGGAGATGTGCGGGGTGCCGACGTAGGAGAAGCCGTTGCGGATGTGCGCGGCGCGGACGTAGTCCTCCATCACCCGCTTGATCACCCCGCCCTTCGGATGGAACACCGGCAGGCCGGCGCCCAGCTCCTCGGGGAAGCTGAACAGGTCGAGCTCGACCCCCAGCTTGCGGTGGTCGCGACGAGCGGCCTCGGCGAGCCGGTGCTGGTGGGCGAGCAGGTCGTCCTTGCTGGCCCAGGCGGTGCCGTAGACGCGCTGGAGCTGCGCGTTGCGCTGGTCGCCGCGCCAGTAGGCGGCCGAGCTGCGGGTGATCGCCCAGCCGTTGCCGAGGTAGCCGGTGTTCGGCACGTGCGGGCCGCGGCACAGGTCCTTCCACGCCACGGTGCCGTCGGGACGGACGTTGTCGTAGATGGTGAGCTCGCCGGCACCGACCTCCACCGAGGCGTCCTCGGTGGCGGCCGCGTTGCCCTTCAGCCCGATCAGTTCGAGCTTGTAGTGCTCGGACGCGAGTTCGGCGGCGGCGTCGGCGTCGGTGACCACCCGGCGGACGAAGCGCTGCCGCTGCTTGACGATGCCGACCATCTCCTTCTCGACGGCCTTCAGGTCCTCGGGGGTCAGCGGGTGCGCCACGTCGAAGTCGTAGTAGAACCCGTCGGTGATCGGCGGCCCGATGCCGAGCTTCGCGTCGGCGTGCAGCCGCTGCATGGCCTGGGCGGCGACGTGCGCGCAGGAGTGCCGCAGGATCGCCAGGCCCTCGTCGCTGGTGGCGGCGACGGGCTCGACCTCGTCGCCGTCGTGCAGCTCTGCGGCCAGGTCGACGACCGCGCCGTTCACCCGGGCGGCCACCACCGACCGGTCGGAGCCGAACAGGTCGAGCCCGGTCGTGCCGGTCTCGACCACCCGGGGTTCGCGCGACTCAGAACGCACCACGGTGAGGGAGACAGACACAGGGATTCCTTTCGACGTCGCCGGCGTCGTGCCGGCCCGGTCCATTCTGCCCCAACGCCACCGTCGGGTCTTCACCTCAGCGTTCGCGCGTGACCACCACGTCGGTCGGTGCCGATTCGTGGACGAGGTCGCGGTAGCCGTCCTTCTCGCCGCGGACCCGCACGGTGATGGTGTGCCCGACATCGGCCCCGCTGAGCGTGTAGGTCTCGCCCTCGGCCCTGGTGATCAGCAGCCCGGAGCGGTACCAGCGGTAGCTGAGCTCGACCCCGTCCGGCCCCCACTCCCCCGGCTTCGCGGTCAGCGTCCGGCCCTGGACCGCGGCACCGGTGATGGTCGGCACCGACCCGTCGAGGTCGCCCGGCTCGACCACGCTCGTCCAGCCCGAGTACTGGCGGACGGTCGTGTAGCCGGCCTTGGTACCGCTGACGCGCACCCGCAGGCGGTGGCCCTCGTCGGCCGCGACCAGGCGGTAGCGCGCCTTGGTGGCGCCCTCGATCTTCGTGTCCTCGTCCTTGCCCGAGCGGTACCACTGGTAGGTCAGCGCGACCGTGCCCGGCCCCCACTCCCGTGGCAGTGCGGTCAGCACGTGCCCGACCTGGGCGGTCCCGGAGTAGAGCGGGACCGGGGTGGGGTCGAGGGTGCCGGCGGCGACGGCGCGGGTGGGCTCGGACTCCCGCGAGGCGTCCGCGAAGTTCGTCGCCCTTCCGGTGACGCGGACGGTGATGGCGTGGGCACGGTCGTCGCCGCCCAGCCGGTAGGTCCGCTCGGTGGCCTTCGCGATCGCCGTGCCGTCGCGCAGCCACTGCCACGACAGCCGCACATCGCCCGGACCCCACGGATCGACGTCGCCGGTGAGGGTGTTGCCGACCGTCGCGGTGCCGCTGATCGTCGGGGTCCGCGGTGACAGCCGTCCGGGCGCCACCGGGCCCACCGCCTCGGTCTCCTGGCGCGTCCGCCCGTAGCCCGGCGCGGTCCCGGTGATACGAACGCTGATCAGGTGCCCGATGTCGTCGGCCGTGGCCCGGTAGCTGGTGCCGGTCGCACCGCTGATCGGGGCGCCGTCACGGCGCCACTGGTAGACGAGGCGTACCTTCCCCGGGCCCCACTCGGGCTCGTCGAAGGACAGCACCGACCGGTACCGCGGCGTGCCCTCGATGAGCGGGACGGCACCCGGCTGGAGGGTGCCCGGGCCGGTGCTCGGCGTCGTGGTCGACGTCGGGGTGGTCGACGGCGTGGTCGACGGCGTAGCGCTGATCGAAGGGGTGGACGAGGGCTGCGGCGCGGACGGCGTCCCGCCGGCGACGGCGCTGCAACCGACCAGTGCGACCAGGGCCATCAAGCCCCAGAGCCCGCGGCAACGGGCCACCTCTCCAGCCGGCGTTCGCATCGCTCTCCTCGTGCTCGACACCACGCTAGTCTCCCGAGCGCCCCGTTGTGCGGCGGCGCACCCGAGAGCCTGCGCAGCGAACCGGATCTGCGCCAGTATGGAACCGGCCACGGACGAGGGCCGGCGTGGGTGAGGAGAAGAATCGTGTCGAAACCGGTGGGTGAGGCCGAGACCGGACGGCGAAGCTGGTGGTTCCACCGCCCGTCGCTGAACTGGGCCGAGCTGATCGGCATCGGGGTCGCGCTGGCGCTGGCCGGCGGCGGCCTCGGGGCGCTCGCCGCCATCAAGCTCTCCCCCGCCCCCGGTTCGTGCGACACCACCCGGGTCGCCACCGCCGCGCTGCCGTCCGTGGTCACGGTGTTCGTGCAGGGCCGGGCCGGGTCGGGCTCGGGCAGCGGCGCGATCATCCGGGCTGACGGAGTGATCCTCACCAACGACCACGTGATCGCCGCGGCGGCCACCTCGGGCACGATCGAGGTGCTGCTCGACAACGGCGAGCGGCAGCCCGCGCGCCTGGTCGGCACCGACCCGCTCACCGACCTGGCCGTGCTCAAGATCGACCGGAACAAGCTGCCGACGCTGCTGCTGGCGCCGCGCGAGCCGCTCACCGTCGGCCAGCCGGTGGTGGCGCTGGGAGCGCCGCTCGGGCTGTCCGGGACGGTGACCAGCGGCATCGTGAGCGCGCTCGGACGCAACGTGCCGGCCCCGAAGGCGGGTGGCGGAACGACCGTGCTGATGGGGTCGATCCAGACCGACGCGTCCATCAACCCGGGCAACTCCGGCGGCCCGCTGGTGACCTGCGAGGGCCGCCTGGTCGGAGTGAACACCGCGATCTCGACCGTGCCCAACGCGGACGGCACGGCGGGCGGCGGCAGCGTCGGCATCGGCTTCGCAGTGCCTGCGAGCACCGCCCAGCGGATCGTCGACCAGTTGCTGGCCGACGGCCGGGCAACCCACCCCTGGATCGGCGCGCAGACCGCCGAGATCACCCCGGACACCGCCGACCGCTTCGGCACGAAGGCCGGTCTGTTCGTACAGGCCGTGACCGCCGGCGGGCCGGCGGCGACCGCCGGGTTGGCCGAGGGCGACGTGATCACCTCGATCGCCGGCGGGTCGGCGACGAACGTGTCGCTGGCGTGGCTGCTGGTCAGCGCCAAGGTCGGCGACCAGGTGCCGGTGGAGTACGTGCGCGACGGCGCGTCCCACCAGGCGACGATCACGCTCGCCGAGCAACCCTGACGTGACGGTCGCCGCGCCGTCGGGCGGGCGGACCCGGATCCCCGGCGAGGTCTGGGTCCTCGTCGCCGCTGCGTTCGTGATCGCGCTCGGCTTCGGGCTGATCACGCCGGTGCTGCCGTCCTTCGCGCAGAGCTTCGGCGTGGGGGCGTTGGCGTCCAGCGTGGTGGTCAGCGTGTTCGCGTTCTTCCGGCTCGTGTTCGCGCCGGGTGGCGGCTGGCTGATCGCGCGGCTCGGCGAACGGCCGGTGTACCTGGCCGGCCTGGTGATCGTCGCGGTGTCGACGGGGGCGACAGCCTTCGCCCAGGACTACGTCCAGCTGCTGGTGTTCCGCGGACTGGGCGGCATCGGGTCGACGATGTTCACGGTCTCGGCCGTCGCGCTGCTGGTCCGGCTGGCGCCGCCCGGCATCCGTGCGCGCGTGTCGTCGGCGTACGCGACCGCCTTCCTGCTCGGCGGGGTGGGCGGCCCGGTCGTGGGCGGGCTGCTCGGCGGACTGGGCCTGCGGGTCCCGTTCCTCGTGTACGCGGCCACCCTGCTGGTCGCGGCCGGGATCGTCGCGGTGTTCCTGCGGCACGCGACCCTGCGTCCGGCACCGGGGACGCCGGTGCTGCCGACGTTGACCGCCCGGGAAGCGTGGGGTGACAGCGCCTACCGCGCAGCCATCGGGTCGGGCTTCGCCAACGGCTGGGGGAATTTCGGGGTGCGCAACGCGATCCTGCCGTTGTTCGCCACCGCGGTCATCGGCCGGGAGACCTGGGTCGCCGGGATGGCGCTGGCGGTGTTCGCCGCCGGCAATGCGGGCGGCCTGCTGCTCTCCGGGCGCTGGGCCGACCGGGTGGGACGCCGGCCGTTCATCCTCGCCGGACTGCTCGTCTCGGGGGTGGCGACCGCCGTCACCGGGTTCGCGAGCAACCTGCCGCTCCTGGTGGTCGTCTCGGTGGTCGCCGGTATCGGCGCCGGCGCGCTCAACCCCGCCCAGCAGGCGACGCTGGCCGACGTCGTCGGACGCGAACGCAACGGCGGGCCTGCGCTCGCGGCGTTCCAGATGTCCCAGGACCTGGGGTCGATCATCGGCCCGATCCTGGCCGGGCTCCTGGTCGACCACGGCAGCTACTCGCTCGCCTTCGGGGTCACCGGGGCGATCACGCTGCTCGCGGCCGTCCCGTGGCTCCGCGCCCGGGAGACCCGCACCACCTTCCACCCACACCAGCCCTGATCACCTCACTCCGGCGAATCTCGGCCTATCAGCCGGCCGAAGCCAGCGATGCCAGACGTTTCCCGAGAACCTCGGGATATGGGGCCCGAAATCGGCGCTCATAAGCCAAGATTCCCAGCAGTCAGCCGCGCGAAGTAGGCGTGAGGCCGCCATTTCGCGAGGAATCCGGCAATGAGTTCACGCCGCGACCAGGCCCCGACCCCGGGCGAGACTGACCGCGACCAGGCGGTCATGGACGCCGAGCTTGTCGTAGATGTTGCCCAGGTGCTTGTGCACCGTGCGCGGGGACAGCGACAGCCGCGACGCGATCGAGGTCGCCAGCAGCCCCTGCGACAGCAGCTCCAGCACCTCGAGCTCGCGGGACGTGAGACCGAACTCGCGCGCGGCATCGCGTCCGACGCGGTCGCGCTCGCGGCGCTGGGTGGCGGCCACCGCGTGCGGCAGCAGCGCCATCAGCGGCGGGATCGCCTCATGCAGCAGCAGCACGTGCTGCTCGGCGAAGCCGTCACGCCGGGCGAAGGCCAGCGCGCGGCGTTCGGCCTCCTCGGGCTCGGCCTCGATCACCGGCGGCACCACCACCAGCACCTGGCCGAAGTGCCCGGCCTGCAGCACCAGCGGTGCCTGCGCCCCACTGTCGGGGTCGAGCCCGCCGATGGTGCCGATGAGTTCGGTGGCCGTGGACCAGTCGGGGTGACAGCTCAGCACCCGTCCGCCCGACTCCTCGGGCGCGAAACAGGCCGCGACGTCGGCCTCCATCCCGTCCGACAGGTGCCGGCAGATCACCAGCTCGACGTCCGCGTCCACGGCGAGGGCCTGCGACGCCTCCGCCAACATGCTCACGATCAGTACGGCCCGCTGTCCACGATCCATACCCGCTCCTTCGCACTCGCCGGGTACCGCTGACAGATTCCTCCTGAGCAGTCCAACAGCCCGCACCGCCGCGCGTATTCCCCCGCCCTGTTGCCCGCCGACCCCGCGGGGCAAACAATGAAGGAGAAAGCCGTACCACCGAACAGGAGCGTCATGGCCACCGACCCCACCGCCGCCGCGGAGATCAGCGACGAGACCGCCGAGCTGCTGGAAGGCTGGTGGCGGGCCGCGAACTACCTCTCGGTCGGCCAGATCTACCTGCTCGACAACCCGCTGCTGCGGCGTCCGCTGAGCCGCGACGACGTGAAGCGGCGGCTGCTCGGCCACTGGGGCACGACGCCCGGCCTCAACTTCCTCTACGCCCACTTCAACCGGGCCATCATCGAGCGCGACCTCGACGCGATCTACATCGCCGGGCCGGGTCACGGTGGGCCCGGCCTGGTCGCGAACGCCTACCTCGACCACACCTACACCGAGGTGTACCCGAACATCACCACCGACGAGGACGGCCTGGGCAAGCTGTTCAAGCAGTTCTCGTTCCCCGGCGGGATCCCGTCCCACGTGTCGCCGGAGTGCCCCGGTTCGATCCACGAGGGCGGTGAACTCGGCTACTCGCTGTCCCACGCCTACGGGTCGGTGTTCAACTCCCCCGGCCAGATCACGTTCGCGGTGGTCGGCGACGGTGAGGCCGAGACCGGCCCGCTGGCGACCGGCTGGCACGGCAACAAGTTCGTCAACCCGCTGACGGACGGGGTGGTGCTGCCCGTCCTTCACCTCAACGGCTACAAGATCGCCAACCCGACGGTGCTGGCGCGCATCCCCGAGGACGAACTGGCCGACCTCATGCGGGGCTACGGGCACGAGCCGCTGTTCTTCACCGCGGACGTCGATGACGACCACCTCGAAGCGCACAAGCGGTTCGCCCGGCTGCTCGACGACGCGCTCGACCGGATCGCGGCGATCAAGGCGAGGGCCGCCGAGGGTGGGGCCGAGGACGTGGAGCGTCCACGCTGGCCGATGATCGTGTTCCGTACCCCGAAGGGCTGGACGGGGCCGGCCGAGGTCGACGGCAAGCAGACCGAGGCCCACTGGCGCAGCCACCAGGTGCCGCTGGCCAACGCCCGCGACTCCGCCGAGCACCTGGCGGTGCTGTCCGACTGGCTCCAGAGCTACCGTCCCGAGGAGCTGTTCGACGCCGACGGTGCCCTCGACCCGCGGTTCGACGCGCTGCGTCCGTCCGGCGACCGGCGGATGTCGGCGAACCCGGTCGCCAACGGCGGGCAACTGCTGAACGACCTGCGGATGCCCGACTTCCGCGACTTCGCCGTCGAGCCGGACGCCGACGGGCACGGCGGCCCGATGGTGGAGTCCACCAAGCGGCTGGGCGAATTCCTGGCCGAGGTGTCCCGGCGGAACCCGACGAACTTCCGGGTGTTCGGGCCGGACGAGACCGCGTCCAACCGGCTCCAGGCGGTCTACGAGGCCACGCCCAAGCAGTGGCTGGGCGACTACCTGCCGACCGACGAGCCCGATCCGATGCGCAAGCAGGGCCAGGTGCTGGAGGTGCTCAGCGAGCACCAGTGCCAGGGCTGGCTGGAGGGCTACCTGCTCACCGGCCGGCACGGCGTGATGAGCTCGTACGAGGCGTTCATCCACGTGGTCGACTCGATGTTCAACCAGCACGCCAAGTGGATGGAGTCGACGAACGGGATCGGCTGGCGGCGTCCCGTGGCGTCCCTGAACTACCTGCTCAGCTCGCACGTGTGGCGCCAGGACCACAACGGATTCAGCCACCAGGACCCCGGGTTCCTCGACGTGGTGATGAACAAGTCGCCGGAGGTGATCCGGGTGTACCTGCCGCCGGACGTGAACACGCTGCTGTCGACGTTCGACCACTGCCTGCGCAGCAAGCAGTACGTGAACGTGGTCGTCGCCGGGAAGCAGCCCGAGCCGGTGTTCCTGAACATGGACGAGGCGATCGCCCACTGCACGCGCGGCCTGGGCATCTGGGAGTGGGCGGGGACGGAGGTGCCGGGCACCGAGCCGGACGTGGTGCTGGCGTGCGCCGGTGACGTCCCGACCCTGGAGGTGCTCGCCGCGGCCGACCTGCTGCGCCAGCACATCCCGGAGCTGAAGGTGCGGGTGGTGAACGTGGTCGACCTGATGCGGCTCCAGGACGAGCGGGAGCACCCGCACGGCCTGTCCGACCGCGACTTCGACACGATCTTCACCACCGGGACGCCGGTCATCTTCGCGTTCCACGGCTACCCGTGGCTGATCCACCGGCTCGCGTACCGGCGGACCAATCACAACAACATCCACGTCCGCGGGTTCAAGGAGAAGGGCTCCACCACCACCCCGTTCGACATGTGCATGCGCAACGACATCGACCGGTTCCACCTGGTGATCGACGTGATCGACCGGGTGCCGACCCTGCGGGCACGCTACGCGACCCTGCGCCAGGACATGGTCGACCGGCGGATCGACGCCCGGGCCTACGCGTTCGAGTGGGGCATCGACCAGCCGGAGATCGCCGACTGGGTGTGGCCGGACGCCGGGGAGGCGACCCGTGAACAGGCGGCCGCGAGCCAGAGCACGGGCGGGGACAACGCCTAGCTGTCCCAAACCGGACCGCTCGAGCGTGTGATGGGCATGAGTGCAGCCGAGTTCTCGATGGCCGCGGCGCTGGAGCCGGGGCTGACATTCGAGCACTTCGTCGCCCTGCACGGCCGGTCGTTGGGCGGTTTCGCCCTGATGATCACCGGGAACGCCGCCGATGCCCAGGACGCTGTGCAGGACGCCCTGATCGGCGCCTACTCCCGCTGGGACCGGATCGTCGACAACGGTGACCCGCTGGCGTACATCCGTCGCTCGATCGTCAACCGGCACATCTCGGTGCACCGCAAGCTGAGGCGGCTGGTGGCGCTGGGCGACCGGCAGGGCGCGGTCGCCGACCCCGCGCCCGACCTCGTCGGACGCCACTGGGCGCTGCACGTGATCGCGCGGTTGCCGGCCCGGCAGCGGGTGGCCGTCGTACTGCGGGTGATCGAGGACCAGGACTTCGGCGTGGTGGCCGACGCGCTGGGCGTGTCCCCGGCGAACGCCCGCAAGATCGTCTCGCGCGGGTTGGCCACGCTGCGCTCGCTGCTTGACGAGGAAGGCAAGACCGATGGCCGATGACTTCGACGACCTGCGGGACCTCGGCGGCCTGCGCACCAGCCTGAAGCTGGCGGCCGACGACTTCCGTCCGAGCTTCGACGCGTCCGCGATGGCCGAGGCCGGACGAGCCCGGTCACGCCGGCGCACGATCATCGGCGGGATCGTCTCCACGCTCGCGGTGGTCGTGGCGGCCATGCTCGTGGTGCCGACGCTGCTGCGTCCACCTGCGACGCTGCCCGCCGCGCCGGCGCCGCCGAGCGCACCGGGCACGGGCGTCGCCCAGACGTTCGACCCGATGACCGCCCCGGTTCCGGGCGCGGTGGCGCCGGACGGGTTCTGGAGGACGACCACGGTGGCGACGGCGAACCTGAAGGTGAGCTACCCGGCGGACTGGACGGAGAGCGAGGACCAGTGGGGGGTCCTGCGGATCACCGCCCCCAGCGGCTACTTCCTCGAACTGCGCACGGACGCTCTTCAGTCGACCTGCGACGACGGCGCCGATTCTGTCGACGGTCGGATCGCGCGCACCGACCTGTCCGCGACCACGTCGCTCGGCAAGGGGGCGGTCGTCGTGCGCTGGCACAACGGTGGGTCGTCGCCGGTCTCGCTCAACCTCGCGCAGCACTCGCGGACGGGGTCGTGCTGGCAGAGGTTCCTGAACTTCGCCGGCGTCGACGACGTCTACCTCGGCTCGGGCGACAACGCCGCCAACCCGACACCGCACGAACTCGACCAGGCGGTCGCGATCCTGCTCGGCGCAACCCTCCTCCACTAGCCTCACCGGCCGCCACCGGTGAGGATGGGGGCATGACACTGCTGTACCTCGTCCGGCACGGCCAGACCGAATGGAGCCGATCGGGGCAACACACCTCGATCACCGAGCTCGACCTGACCCCGGAGGGCGAGGCACAGGCGCGCTCGCTGCACGGCCGGCTCAACCCGTCCGACTTCCAGCTGGTGCTGTGCAGCCCCCGGCTGCGGGCCAGGCGCACCGCGGAGCTGGCCGGGTTCGAGCACTACGAGATCGACGACGACCTGGCAGAGTGGTACTACGGCGACTTCGAAGGGCTCACCAGCCCGCAGATCCGGCAGGGGCGTCCGGGGTGGCGCATCTGGTTCAACGGGTGCGAGGGCGGCGAGTCCAGCGACGAGGTACGGGCCCGGCTGACCCGCGTCGTGATGAAGGTGCGCGCGTCGGGGGTGGACCGGGCCATCTGTTTCGGCCACGGCCACGCGTCCCGGGTGCTGGCGCTGTGCTGGCTCGACTTCCCGATCATGTTCGGGCAGAGCTTCCCGCTGGAGGTCGGCAGCGTGTCGATCCTGGGGCGCGAGAAGGAGTCGCCGGCGATCATCCGCTGGAACAGCTGAGCGACCGTGCCTGCGGACGGACACGGGGTGCGGATCGCGCCGGGGCCCGGCGTCCCGGGCGGCCTGGTGATCCCGGAGGGCGAGCTGGCCGAGCGGTACTCCCACGCGTCCGGGCCGGGCGGGCAGGGGGTGAACACGGCCGATTCGCGGGTGCAGCTCTCGTTCGACGTGGGTGCCTCGGCGGTGCTGGACGACGCGCAGCGTGATCGGGTGCTGCGGCGGCTCCGGACCCGGCTGGCCGGCACCGTGCTCACCGTGGACGCGGCCGAGTTCCGCTCGCAGCGCCGCAACCGGGTGGCCGCCAGGGAGCGGCTCGCCGAACTGCTGCGGGACGCGCTGGCGCCGCCGCCCCCGCCGCGCCGGGCCACCCGTCCGACCCGGGGGTCGATCGACCGGCGGCTCAGGACGAAGCGTCAGCGCAGCGAGGTGAAGAGGCAGCGGGCGCGGCCCGGGGAGCTGTAGGCGTCAACGCGCCCGCTGGACGCGCCCCTCCTGCCAGACGGGCTCGTCGGGCTCGTAGACGGTGCCGTCGGCACCGAAGACCAGGAAGCGATCGAAGCCGCGGGCGAACCACCGGTCGTGGGTGACGGCCAGGACGGTGCCCTCGAACGCGGCGAGACCGTCCTCGAGGGCCTCGGCGGACTGCACGTCGAGGTTGTCGGTGGGCTCGTCGAGCAGCAGCATCGTGGCGCCGGACAGCTCCAGCAGCAGGATCTGGAACCGGGCCTGCTGCCCGCCGGACAGCACCTCGAAGCGCTGCTCGGCGGCGGCCGACAGTTCGTAGCGGTCGAGGACGCGGCTGGCCTGCTCGCGTCCCATGCCGACGCGGCCGCGTCCGTCCGGGGTGGCGTCGCCGCGGTGCAGGATCTGCAACAGGGTCCGTCCGACGAGTTCGGGGTGCTCGTGGGTCTGGACGAACCAGCCCGGACGCACCCGGGCGCCGAGCCGCGCGCGTCCGGTGTGTTCGACCGGGGCGATGGCGCCGGGCTCCCCCACCGGCTCGTGCTCGAGGTCGGGCAGGGAACCGCCGGCGGCCAGGAGGCGCAGGAAGTGGGACTTGCCGGACCCGTTCGAGCCGAGGACGGCGACGCGCTCGCCGTACCAGACCTCCAGGTCGAAGGGCCTCATCAGTACCGACGACCCGCCGGACTCCCCCGGCGGGAGCCGCAGTTCGAGCTGTTCACAGACGAGCGCGCGCTTCGCGGTGCGTCCGCCACGGAGCCGGATGGCGACCTTCTGCTCCAGGGGCTGCTCGGCCGGCGGACCGGCCTCCTCGAACTTGCGCAGCCGGGTCTGGGCGGCCTGGTAGCGGCTGGCCATGCCGTCGTTGTAGGTCGCCTTCTGCTTGAGGGTGAGGACGAGGGTCTTGAGCTTGGCGTGCTCCTCGTCCCAGCGGCGACGCAGCTCGTCGAACCGCTCGAAGCGCGCGCGGCGGGCGTCGTGGTAGCTGCCGAAACCGCCGGGGTGCGTCCACACCCGGTTGCCGCCGGCGCCGAGTTCGACGGTGACGACGCGGGTGGCGGTGTTGGCGAGCAGCTCGCGGTCGTGGGAGATGAACAGGATGGTCTTGGACGACTCGTTGATGCGCTCCTCGAGCCAGGTCTTGGCGGGGACGTCGAGGTAGTTGTCGGGCTCGTCGAGGAGCAGCACCTCGTCGGGTCCGCGCAGGAGGTACTCCAGGACGAGGCGCTTCTGCTCGCCGCCCGACAGCGTGCGCAGCGAGCGGTAGCGGGCCCGGTCGTAGCCGACGCCGAGGGCGCTGGTGGTGACGACGTCCCACACCACCTCGAGGTCGTAACCCCCGGCGTCCGCGTACTCGGCGAGGGCTTCGGCGTAGCGGAGCTGGGTGTCGAGGTCGTCGGTCTCCATGAGCAGGCGCTCGCACTCGTCGACGGACGCGGCGGCGGCGCGGACGCGGGCCGGCGCCACCGAGAGCAGGAGGTCGGCGACGGTCGGGTCGTCACCGCCGGAGCCGCCCTCGACTACGCCCTGGCCGACGAACTGGCGCATCACGCCGAGCCCGCCCGAGCGGGTCACCGCCCCGGCGTGCGGGTCGAGGTCGCCGGTGATGATGCGCAGCAGGGTCGTCTTGCCGGCCCCGTTCGCGCCGACCAGGGCCACCTTCGCGCCCTCGCCGATGCGGAACGACACCTCGTCGAGGAGGACGCGCCCGTCCGGCAGCTCGTAGCGCACCCCGGCGACATCCACGTGACCCACGCGGGTCACCGTACCCCTGTCCGTCCTCCCGCCCGACCGGACCGAATCGGGGACGGTTCCGAGATTCGCAACGCAAGCCCCGCTCGGCCACGATTCTCGGAACCGTCCCCTGTTTGGCTCAGCGGGGGCAGGTGCCAAGCTTGATGGGTCCCAGCACGAAGGTGCACCGCTCATCGTGGGTGATCTCGGGCAGCGCGTCGTTGTTCGACACCGACGCCACCAGGGGCACCGTCCGCAGGTAGGCCCAACCCCACAACCCGTTCGCGTCGGCGCGCGTCCGGCACCCGGCGCCACAGCGGCGGTAGCGGACCTTGACGTCGTGGATGAACTTCTTCAGGTCCGAGCACGTCGCCTTCGCCAGACCGTTCAGGTCCTTGCTCAGGCACACGGTGTTGTACAGCGTCACGTGCTGGTTCACGCAGGAGAGGTAGTCCTTGTTGTTGCCGCACACGCGCCGCTTCAGGGTCTTGAGTTCGTACTGACCGGTCAACTCCTCGTGGGTGGTGGCCTCGCGCGCCTCCTGGTCGACGACGGTGGTCGTGTACCCGTTCTGCACACCGGCCGACCACAGCCCGGCACCGATCAGGCCGGCCACCACGGCCGTGGCCAGGCTCGCCAGCACAGCGGGCAGCCATCGCGAACCCTTCCTCGGCGCCGGCCCTGGGACGGGCGGAACGGGGACGGGTGCCGCAAGGACGGTGGGCCTGCGGGGTGCCGCCGCCCACTGGCGCACGCCCTGGTCGGGATCGGCAGCCAGCAGCGCCAGCGTGGCGGCCGGGGTGTTCTGGTCGGCAGCCAGGCGCGCTCGCGCGTCCGATCCCCAGAAGGCCAGCACGCTCAGCGGACGCCCCTGCGTCCAGTACGGCGACCCGGCCGGCGCGACGCCGGCGGCCCGCTGGGTCACCTCTGCGTACAGGGCCGGCCAGTTGACGGACGGGTCGCCGTGGAAGGTGCGGAGGAGCCCGTCGGCGGCGGAGATGGTGGCACCGTCCGCTCCGGCCGTGTCCGCGAGCATCATGCGAACCCGGGTCGTCGAGTCAGTTACGTCCATGGTCATCCCGTCGCGCGCGTCGGAGCTCTCACCGTGACCCCGCAGCCTAGCCTCCGGTCCCGAGGCAACCCGGCGTGTCAGCGCAGGAGTTCGCGGGCGAAGCCGAGGTAGCGCGGACCCTGCCACTCCAGTGTGCCGCGGTCGCCGGCGACGACCAGGCCCGACTGCGGCCCGGTCACCTCGAGCTCGAGACGGCGTCCGTCGTTGAGCTGGAAGGTGACGTAGTAGCGCTGGCTGGTCGGGCCGTTGCCGCTGGTCACGACGTGGGTGCGCTTGTCGAGCACCACCACCTCGTCGCGGCGCACCGGGGACGACTTCGCCAGCCTCGACCGGCGGGCCACGCGTAGGACGGCGATCACGACGGGGATCAGCGCGAGCACGACGAAGGCGCCGAGCACCACGACCAGGACCACCAGGAACAGGTTCACCCGAGGCACCTTATTGGCCCTAGGCTGCCGCCGTGACCACAGCGCGAAAGCTCCAGCTCCGCGCCGCGACGACGGTGGTGGTGCTAGGACGCCCCTCCGGCCTCGATCTCGATCTCCCCGCCGACTGCCTGGTGGTGAGCGACGAGGCGATGGCGGACGCGGCCGACGCGGTGATCTGCTTCGTGACCAGGGCCGCCGATCTCGACAGCGACGCCGGACCGGCGATCACCGCCGCGAAGGACGACCGGCTCGCGTGGATCGCCTATCCGAAGGCACACCAGCTGGGCAGCGACCTGAACCGCGACATCCTCGCTGCGCTGGTCACCGAACGCGGGGCGCGCCCCGTCCGCTCGATCTCGTTCGACAGCGTCTGGTCGGGGCTGCGCTTCCGGCCGCTCTGAGCCGCTCTCAGCCTCAGGCCGCGAAGGCACCCGGGGTCGCGCCGAGGATGCGGCGGAAGTGCCGCGTGAGGTGCGCCTGGTCGTGGAAGCCGACCTCCACGGCGGCCTGCGCGATGCTGGTTCCCTGCGCGATCAGGTGGCGGGCGGCGTCCACGCGCCGGCCGGTGACGTAGCGGTGCGGTGGGATGCCGTAGGCCTGCGAGAAAGCGCGGACGAGGTGGCTGGGGTGGACGCCGAGAGCCTGCGCCGCCTCGGCGATCGTGACCTTCTCGTGGAGACCGTCGTCGAGGAGCGCGCGGAGACGGCGGGCGAGAGGGACGTCCGGGCGACTGTTGCTCGCCTGCCCGAAGTGGTCACGGAGCGCGTCGCCGAGCGAGAGGACGGCGGTTTCCGCAGCGAGGTTGTCGCCGGGCGAGGCGAGGGCGTCGTGGAGCTCGGCGACCAGCGACAGCGCTCCCACGTTGCGGACGGTCGGCGCTCCGGCGGCCGCGCCGATGCAACGGTCGGGCAGCCAGGCCGCGTCCAGGTAGAGCACGCGCTTGCAGAAGCCCCGGTCGCGCAGCGCGGAGCGTCCGTCATGAGGGACGCCGGGCGGCAGGATCGTGATCGCCCCGGGCAACGCACCGTGGCGGGCGCCCTCGAGGTCGTAGGTGACCGCGCCCTCGTCGACGAGCAGGACCGTCCAGTCGTCGTGGGTGTGCCGTGGGTAGGCGTGGTGGTCGAAGCTGGCGTGGAGCACCTCGCGGACGAACGGCACCCCGGGGTGCCACGCTCGCACCGTGTCGGTCATGCAAGAAACGTACAAGACCGCGCACCGGCGCATCGAGCACGATCAGGAGCATGGAGACCGAGCCGTCCGACACTCCCGTCCGCTTTGACACGAAGGTCGCGGTGCTGCTGCGCGACGACCTGCTGGCGTGGCAGGAGTTGAACGTGACCGCGTTCCTGATGAGCGCCATCGCCACCAGCGAACCCGACCTCGTCGGCGAGCCGTACCGCGACGGCGACGGGAACGCCTACCTGCCGATGCTGCGGCAGCCGGTGCTCGTGATGACGGCGGACGCGGCCACGCTGGCCGCCGCGAGGACGCGAGCACTCGGACGCGGGATGCCCCTCGCCATCTACACCGAGGACCTGTTCGCGACCGGCCACGACGCCGCGAACCGTGCGGCCGTCGCCGGGGTGCCCGCCGAAGCGCTGAACCTGGTCGGGGTCGCCGTCCGTGGGCCGCGCAACGGCGTCGACCGGGTCGTCAAGGGTGCGAGTCTTCACGGCTGACATCGGGGCCGAGAGGCGCCCTGTTCGGCCTCCGTCCGCAAACGCCCCCGAAGTTGACAAACGCCCCCGAAACTTCGGGGGCGCTTGTGAGTTTCGGGGGCGTTTGTGCGGGAGCGGACGCTGGCCCCGGGGCGCTGGCCCTCAGGGACCGGGGTGAGCTCCCGGCCTACACCGACAGCGTCACGTCCCCGGCGCCGGTGCGGACGGCGACCTTGACGAAGGGCTCACCGGGCTCCGGCTCACCGTGGGACGGCACGTGGCTGCGCACCTCACCCACAGCGGTCGTGAGGTCCTGCCACACCGCGACGTTGCCCGGCACCTGCACCGTCACGTCGCCCATGCCGGTGCGGACCTCGGCGTTGCCCTCGTCGACGACGGCCTGCACGTCGCCGGCGCCCGAGACGATGGTCAGCTGGCCTCGCGACGAACCGACGTGGATGTCCCCGGTGCCGGTGCGGATCTCGAGACGCCCGGTGCAGTCCTCCACCGACACGTCCCCCGCACCCGAGTTCAGCGTGGCCGAGCCGGTGCGGGACACCCGGATGTCTCCGGCGCCCGTGGTCATGACGGCGGTCGCACAGGCCTCGGCGGCAATGTCGCCCGCGCCCGTCTTCGCCGCGGTGCTCCCCGCACGCCCCTGGATCGTGATGTCGCCCTGGTGGGTCTCCAGGGACAGCTGCGCCTCGGGCGCGCAGTGCACGTCTGCGTCGACCGTGACCCCGCCGCCGAGCGCCCAGGAGAGGGCGCCGAGGGTGAAGGACATCCCCGACGTCGCGTCGGAGGCCAGCCGCGGGATCGTGACCGCGACCCGGTTCCCGTCCGCACGGTGTTCCACGGCGCCGAAGTCGACCGCGTGGTTGCTGGTGAGCGTGATGCGCACCTCGCCCGGTGCCCCGTCGTGGCTGACGTGGATGTCGCCCCGGTGGTTGGCGAGGGTGAGTTCGGGGAGCCCGTCGAGGGTGTACTCGATCGTGTGGCTTCGCGTCGTCGTGGACATGGCGTTCTCCTCAGGCCCAGCCGGTGATCCGGCGGGACGAACGGTGGGATGTGTTCTCGGGCGTCGTGGCGCGCCGCAGGGTCTGGACGATCCAGGTGTTCAGCGACTGGCCGGCGTTCTGGGCGGCGGCCTCGGCGCGTTTCTTGACGGCCTCGGGAAGCCGTACGGTCACGCGCGCGGAGTTGTCGTCCTCCCCCGCCTCGGCGTCGAGGCCCACGAGGGTGGCCTCGTCGCGGACGATGTGCCAGCGGGGGTCGCGCCCCTCCATGCGGACGGTGACGACGGGGCCGTCGAGCTCCGCGGTCAGCTGCGCGGCCGCGTCGCTCAGCAGTTGGACCATGGCCAACCGGAGCCCCGGCTCCATGACGGACGTCACGCGATGGGTGAGTTCTCGTGTCTGGTCATCGGCCAGTGCTGTCGCACGGTCGAGGTCACGAGCCACGGCCTCGAGATACGGAGTGAGTTGCATGACGCCATCATGACATCACTCCGACATCAATTCAATGCGAGGGCGCATCAGGGTGTCAGGACGCGAATTCGAACCCCACGACGGCATCCGGGTCGATGCTGTGGACGATGTCGGTGTAGAAGCTCTGCGCCTGGGTCATCAGGAGCTCGCGGTTCGAGGCGATGTAGGTGGCCTGGACATCGTCCGTGAGGACCTTGGTGGCCATGTCCACCGCATCGATGGTCGGCGTGACGAAGCTCAGCACACCGTTGTCCTCGACGACCAGCTCGAACTTCTCGTTGGAGCGACCGATGAAGATGAACCTCGGGACGGAGATCAGGAACTTCTTGTCGCCGGTCTGGCTGATCCTGACATCCTTGCCCTCGATGCCGAGCTTGGCGGTGAACGAGTACTGGAGGAACGACGCCCGATCGCTGCCCGGGATGTCCACGCCGAGGAACTGGCTGTGCTGGCTCTTCTTGTCGATGCCCTGGATGCCCAGGCTCATCAGCACGACCTGCTCCTTCAACGAGACCGAGTTGATCACCTGCGTGTTCAGCGACTCCGACTCGACCTCGAGCACCGCGGGCGGACGCACCGCCCAGACCGCCAGGGACGCCAGCGTCCCGCCCAGGGCCAGCGAAGTGGCCACCACGAGGAGCAGCCAGACCGGCACCCTCTTCGCCAGTACGCCTTTCATGATTCGCTCCGCGGGGTCGACACTGCACAACGGGAAATCCGACGTGCTCAAAGTAGCCGCTGAACCTGTCGTCGAAACGCTCCGCACCGGCGTGGCACGACGCTCGCCTCTGGCACAGTGAAGCCATGGCACTCGAACCCCGCCTGGCAGCACTGGTCGGCACCTGGCGTGGCGCCGGCAAGGGCTCCTACCCCACGATCGCCGACTTCGCCTACACCGACGAGCTCACCTTCACCGACATCGGGAAACCGTTCCTGCACTTCGTCGAACGCACGTGGATCGACGGCGAACCGCGCCACACCGAGACCGGCTACTGGCGGATGCCGACGCCCGACACCGTCGAGGTGGTGATCGCGATTCCCACCGGGCAGGCCGAGCGGGGCTCGGGCACGTGCCGGCTCGAGGCGGACGGCGTCCTCGTCCTTGAGATCGACTCGTCCGTGCAGTACACGCCCACCGCGAAGCAGGTCGACCGGATCGTGCGGACGCTGCACGTCGACGGCGACCGGATGCATCACGAGATGTTCATGGAGGCGGTCGGCCAGGGACTCACCCTGCACCTGGTCTCCGACCTCACGCGGTGAGCGGTCAGGCCTCCGGGATCGTGCAGAAGCCGGCCGGCTGGATGCCCAGCGCCTGGATGGTGCGGGCCCAGCAGTTCACCTGCGCCGCCGTGGTCGCCAGGATGACGATCTCCCGCTCGTCGAACAGTTCGACGAGGTGGGCCTGGAGTTGCTCGTCGAACACCAGCGGGGTCGACGAGATCGCCCGCGCGTAGGCGATCGCCAGCCGTTCGCGGGCGTCGAAGCTCGCCACCGATTCCTCGGCGCCACGCTGGAGGGCGGCGAGTTCCGCGTCCGTCACGCCGGCCTCCCCCGCCTCGAAGCTGTTCATGTCGGCGCAGAACGCGCACGAGGCGGTGAGGGACGCGGCCACGCGCACCAGCTTCAGGAGGCGTGGCGACGGCTCGCGGTGGGCGACGAGCGACTCCAGGACGCCGGCTCCGAGGGCGGCTCGTGGGTACCAGGCGAGGAGCCGGGCCGGTTCCATGCGGCGCCCGATGATGCGCTCGGACAGCGCAACCCCCAGGCGGAGGATCGGGTTGGGCCGGCGTGGTTCGGCGATGATGGCCATGCGAGCATCCTTGCATTCATCGTTTCGATACCCCAGGGGGTATAGTTCGAGCCTAACCTCGGCGAAGGAGACCCCCGAATGTGCAGTCCCACCACTTGCAGGACCTGCGGCAAGACCACCTGGACGGGCTGCGGCCAGCACGTCGCGTCGGTCAAGGCACGGGTACCGGCCGACCAGTGGTGCGACGGGCACGGCGCGTCCGCCCAGGCCGCGCCCACGGTGAAGGCCAACTCCGGGCTGTTCAAGATCCTCGGGCGATGATGCGTCCGGCCCTGGCCGCGGCCCTGGCAGCCGTGACCATCCTGTTGTCCGGCTGCTCGGGCGGCAGCGTCAGCGTGACGTCCGGCCCCACGGCGTCCGCGGCCCCGGCGGCGGGCAGCAGCCTCGCGCCGGCCGAGTTCGCCGCCGCGGCCAAGCTGCCCGACACCGTCCTGCTCGACGTGCGGACGCCGGCGGAATTCGCGAGCGGCCACCTCCCCGGCGCGGTGAACCTGGACGTCCGGTCCGCGGACTTCTCGCAGGCCGCCGCGACGCTGGATCCCGGCAAGAACTACGCGGTCTACTGCCACAGCGGCAACCGCTCCAAGACCGCGATGGCGACGATGAGCCAGGCCGGCTTCACCCACCTGTACGACCTCGCCGGGGGCATCGGCGCGTGGCAGTCGGCCGGCGGCGAGGTGGTCACCGGATGACCCCACCGACGGTGCGAACGATCACGCTCCCCCGCCGCTCGGGCCTGGCAGCGCTCCGCGAGGGCTGGCTCCCCCGCCACACGGTGGCGATGGTCGTCCTGACGCCGGTGGTGTTCGTCGGCTACCTGGCCGCGCTGGGGGCCGGTTTCGACGGCCCGCTGTGGGTCGTGCTGATCGGCGCGATGGCGCCCGTCGCCGCCCTGATCCTGACCACCTACCTGCCGCTGCGCGGTGCCGGCCCGGCGACGGTGTCGTCGTGCATGGCGTTGACCGGCCTCCTGGTGCCCGGCGTCGGCATCCTGCTGAGCCAGGGCTCGGGGATCCTCAGCGGGGTGCTCGCGCTGGTCATCCTCGGAATCGGCCTGTGGCAGCGCGTGTCCGGAACGCCCGCCTGCGGGTAGCCGCCGGCTAGTGGTGGCCCTTGACCACCATCCGCATGATCCGGCTGTTGAAGGCGAGGAAGCGGGTGAACTGGAACGGCAGGCTGCGCCGCATCCTCAGGGTCCTGGCGGTGGGCAGCGGCGCCTTCGACAGGTCCGCGACGGGTGTGCTCGGTGAGGTCATGGGTCACTCCGGGATGAATTGCCAGCCGAGGCGGGCCTTGGCCTTGTAGATGAACAAGTAGTGGAGCATCAGCTTCACCCAGTGGCCGTGCACGCCGAGCTCGCCGCGCGTCTCGCGCTCGTCGCGTCCGGTCGGGTAGCGCTGGTAGTCGGGGACGACCGGCAGCATCGTCATCGCGGCCGCCGAGCCCTTCGTCAGCCCCGTGCCGGCGGACGCGACGCAGGCCGCGCCCATGCGGGCCATCGACGCGGTGTGCGCCGGCGCCGAGGAGCCGTGCTTGAGGCGGTCGGCGATCGTCAGGGCCACGGTCTTGCCCATCACCCCGGACGGCATCCCCGTCCGCGGCGGGGACGGGGCGACCAGCGTCCCGTTGGGTGTCTTGCGGGGACGCGAGATCTGGTGCGGCGGGGCGAACGCGATGCCGACCGCCCACACGTTGTCGTAGCCGGGGGCGGCGTACGTGGAGGGCCAGTCCTCCGCGCGCCACGCCTCGTAGGGCTTGACGGTGTAGTCGGCGTCCACCTTCATGAACCCGGACGGGGCGAAGATCTCACCGGTGATGTCGGCACCGTCGGCGTCGTACGCCTTCAGCGCGACGCCACCGAACGGCGGGATCAGCATCGCGAAGTCGAAGCCGAGGGTGTGGCTCTCACCGTCGAGGGTCTCGTAGTGGATCAGGCCCTGCTCCACCTTCGAGACGTGGGCGCCGAGGATGGCCTCCACACCGCGTTCGCGGAACAGCGAGCCCGTCCACAGCTCGCTCGTGGTCTGGAAGCCCTGTTGGTCGAAGACCATGCCGTCCACGCCGAAGTCGCCCAGGGCCGCCTCGTTGGTGAGGTACACGACCCGGGCGAGATCGCGGACGCCGGCCTCGCGCAGTTCGTGGTCGACGTTGAACACGTACTCGAACGCCGCGCCCTCGCAGGTGCAGGTGCCGTGCCCCATACCGACGACGAGCGTCTGCGGCGTCCCCTGCTTCAGCACCTCGATCACCTCGCGGAGCCGGTGGTTCGCCTCGATGGCGTGGTCGGCGGTGCAGACGCTCTCGGTGAAGCCACCCGGCCCCATGCCCTCGGTGGCCTCGAACCGCAGCCGCGGACCGGTCGCGTTGATCAGGTAGTCGTAGCGCAGCATCTCGGTCGTGCCGGCTGCCTCCGGGCAGGTGTACTCGATGTCGACCGCGCCACGGGAGTCGTCCCGATCACCCTTCGGACGGATCGCGACGGCCTTCGCCTGGCGGAACCCGATGCCCTTGCGGGCGTACACCGGCGCCAGCGGGAAGACCACGTCCTTCTTCGCCATTTCGCCGACGCCCACCCAGATGTTGGACGGGATCCAGTTCCACTGTGAGTTGGGCGACACCACCGTGACGGTGTGTTCACGCCCCAACAGTCGCCGCAGGTGCAGCGCCGCGGTGTGACCCGAGACACCTGCTCCCAGAATGACGATCTCTGCCATCACGACTCCTCCTGCCGGCCGCGTCGCCGACAGTTCGAGCATACCCCCGGGGGTACTGGTCGCGCAGGTGGAACGAGGTTCTGCCCGGACATGCGAGAACCCCTTCCGAAGAAGGGGTTCTCTCGGTGGGCGACACTGGGATCGAACCAGTGACCTCTTCCGTGTCAGGGAAGCGCGCTACCGCTGCGCCAGCCGCCCGAGGTGGAGACGGGATTTGAACCCGTGTACACGGATTTGCAGTCCGTTGCCTCGCCTCTCGGCCACTCCACCGGCAAGAGCCGGTCTCGAAAGTCGAAGATTTGAGACCTTCTCCGAGCGGACGACGGGATTCGAACCCGCGACCCTCACCTTGGCAAGGTGATGCTCTACCAACTGAGCCACGTCCGCGTCTGCCTTCTTGCCGGTCGCCCGGCCCGAGTGCGAGAGCAACCATACCCAAGCCCCGCACCGGGCCGCAAAACGACCCTCGATCAGGCTCCCGCAGAGGCGTGCGGACGCTCGCGGGACAGCAGGAGCAGCACCGCCAGGATCGGGAGCGCCACCAGGAACGCCAGCCTCAGGTCCACCACCGAGGCCAGGGCCGCCAGAAGCGTGGGCGCCACGGTGATCGCCGTCCCCGAACCCAGCGCACCCAACGACGCCCCGAGTTCCGGACGCAGCCCCGGCGTCGCCATCAGCCTCGCCAGCGTGATCGGGTACAGCGTCGCGATGCCGAACCCCGCCACGAACTGGCCGAACGCCGCCAACGGCCACACGGACGCGACCGCGACCAGCACGGTGCCCGCCGCGGCCAGTGTCGAGCCCACGACCACCATCGGCAGCCGTGCGATCAGGCGCGGCCCGACCAGCCGGCCCAGCGCCATGCCCACCTGGAACGACGCACCCGCGACCGCCGCCCAGCCGGCTTCCAGACCCATGTCCTTCAGCCGGGCGACCCCGAAGACGACGAACGCGAACTCCACCGACACCGCGCACACCAGCACCACCCACCGACGGACCACCAGGGCCCGCGACACCGCGGCGGGCGCCACTTCGTGGACGGCCGGCTGCGCGTCCCTGCCGATACTCCGTGCCATCAGGATCAGTGCCACGCTCGCCGCGGTGATCAACAGCAGGGGCACCCGTGCGCCGATGCCCACCGTCGCCGCCAACCCGAGCAGGATCGGCGCCCCGATCGACACCAGGCTGGCCACGCCGTTCGCGCGCGTGAGCTTCACCGCCGCCTGCGGCCCCCGCAGGATGCCCGGCGCCACCAGCACCATTCCGGCCGCGCCGAGGCCCTGCAGCAGCGCGCCCGAGTACGTCGCCACCTCGCCGGGCACCACGGCCAGCAACAGTGCCCCGAAACCGAGCACGACCGCCGACGCGGTCAGCACCCAGCGATGCCCCAGGCGCAGCAGGAACGGCCCGGTGAGGGCCATCACGATCAATCCGTAGCCGAACGCCGAGCCCAGCCACGACAGCCGCTCGGTCGAGACCTGCAGCTCCTCGGCGAGCACGACCAGCACCACACCGATGCTCGCCACGTAGAAGCCCACGTTCGCCATCGCCAGGGCGACGGCCAACTCGTCTCCGGACGGGCCGCCACGTCCGTTCCGGTCGGTCGTTTCCGTCACCGGCTGCCCCTCGGCCACGTGGCCTCCCTTGCTCTCGGCACGAGGCTATCGGCTCGATGTGACTCCCCCGGCACTCTCGGCTAAGGTGGTTCACCGCGGGCGATTGGCGCAGTGGTAGCGCGCTTCGTTCACACCGAAGAGGTCACTGGTTCGAACCCAGTATCGCCCACCATCCGCGAACTTCGTTCCGGTTCTTGAGACCTGGAATCTCATTGAACGAGACGAATGTCCCCTTTACGCGGGACTCGACCCCCGAAACCCCATCAGGTTGATCGATTTGTCTCAATATTCGGACTCACGTCTCGCCATGCGGTAAGCAGAATTGCGTCACGGATTGATAACGACCAAAGTTGCGACTGACAAAAACTCGGCAACGGAGCCTGGTTCCTTCGGACAGGAAGGCACGCCAATGACCGCCCCAGCCCTTGTAATGGTGGCTCGAGGCAGCTCCGACCCCATGGTCGCGCAGGTGACACACCAGCTCGTCCACGGCCTGGCGCAGATGCGCCCCGAGATGAGCGTTTCCGGAGCCTTCCTCCAGTCCAGCCCGCCCACCGCCGGTCAGGTCATCGACCAGCTCGCGGCCGCCGGCGTCAACGAGGTCGTCCTCGTCCCGCTCCAGATCACCCACGCGGTCGAGTGCGACCCCGCCATGAGCGACCTGCTGCACCGCTCGCGCAACAACTACCCCGACCTGCGCTTCACTCTCTCCCGGCCGATCGGCCCCGAGCTGAGCCTGCTCACCGTCCTCGACCAGCGCCTGCGCGCCTCGCTCAGCCAGGCCCGCTGCCTCGAGCTCGACGGCCTCGTGCTCTCCGCCGGCTGCGCCGGCGACGTCCGCGGCAGCGCCCTGCTGGCCCGCCGCGCCCGCCAGTGGTCCACCCACCACCGGCTCCCCTGCCTCACCGCCGTCGCCGACGACTCCGGCCCGTCCGTCGCCCAGGCGATCATGGGGCTGCGCGCCCAGGGACGCCGGCACATCGCGGTCGGCTCGTTCTTCCTCAGCGCGGACGAGGCGTACCACGCCCAGTCCGACGTCGCGTACCGGTACGGCGCGGTCTCCGTCAGCGACCCGATCGGCGCCTCCCGTGAGGTCCTCGACCTCGTCCTGGCGCGCTACGCCTTCGCCGCCATGGACCTGCTCGACTTCGGTGGCGACGAACTCGTCGAGCCGGTGCCCCACCTGAGCGTGGTCAGCGCCTGACGGCTCCTTACGAGGCAGCAACCCGCTTCTGCTCGGCGGCCACGTTGAAGTCGGCGGGCGGATAGGCCAGGCCCATCCCGGCGAGCGTCTCCCGCAGCAGTTCGGCGACCGCCCAGTTGCGGTACCACTTGCGGTCCGACGGGATCACGTACCACGGCGCTGCCTCGGTGTTGCACTTCGACAGCGCGGCCGAGTACGCCTCCATGTAGGCGGGCCACTTCGCGCGCACGTCCACGTCCCCGGGGTTGTACTTCCAGTACTTCGTGGGGTTGGCCAGGCGCGCCGCGAGTCGCTCCTTCTGCTCGGCGAAGGAGATGTTGAGCATGCACTTGATCAGCTTGTAGCCGTCGGCCACCAGCTCCGCCTCGAAGCGGTTGATCTCGTCGTAGCGCTTGCTCCACACGTCCTCGGGCACCAGGTTCTCCACCCGCACCACCAGCACGTCCTCGTAGTGCGAACGGTCGAAGATGCCGATCTGCCCGGGACGCGGCAGCGCCTTCCGGATGCGCCACAGGTAGTTGTGCTTGCGCTCCTCCGGGGTGGGCGCCTTGAACGAGGTGAGGTCGACGCCCTGCGGATCGACGAGGCCGATCGCGTGCCGGATCAACCCGCCCTTGCCGGAGGTGTCCATGCCCTGGAGCACGACCAGTACCCGCGGCGCCTTCTCCTGCGTGGAGCGGGCGCTCGCGTACAGCGTCTCCTGAAGGTCGGACAGCTGCGTGCCGAGCGCGGCCGTCTGCGCGGGGGCGTCCTGCTTGCCCTTGCCCGGGTAGCCGGGGGTCGCGCTCGCGTCGAGCGAACTGACGTTGACCGGTCCGAGCGGCAGCCGCAGCAGTTCGGACAGCGGGGTGTTCTTCTTCGAGGCCATGGGCACAGTCTGGCCCAAACCCGGGTCCCTAGCCGAGGATGTCGGCCAAGTCGTAGCGCACCGGTTCCTCCAGCTGGGCGTACGTACACGAGGCCGGGTCGCGGTCGGGACGCCAGCGGTTGAACTGGGCGGTGTGCCGGAACCGGGTGCCCTCCATGTGCTCGTAGCGCACCTCCACCACCAGCTCGGGACGCAGCGGCGTGAACGACAGGTCCTTGCCGTTGTTCCAGCGGCTGAACTCCGAGCTCCGCGGGGTGCGGACGCCCTCCGGCGGCGCCGCCCATGCCCAGGGGTGGTCGTCGAAGGTGGTGACCAACGGCTGGAGCTCGGTGAACAGCTCGCGTCGCCGCGCGGCCGGAAACGCGCCCACCACGCCCACGGACGCGAGCGAGCCGTCCTCGGTGTAGAGGCCCAGCAGGATCGACCCGATGCTGGTCTCGTCACCCTTGTAGGTGCGGTAGCCGGCCACCACGCAGTCGGCCGTGCGGGCGTGCTTGATCTTGAACATCACCCGCTTGTCGGGTTGGTAGGTGCCACCCAGCGGCTTGGCCACCACCCCGTCCAGACCCGCCCCCTCGAACTGCTCGAACCAGTCCTGGGCGAGCGCGATGTCGCGAGTGGCCGGGGTCAGGTGGATCGGTTCCTGCGCGTCCTTCAGCGCCTCCTCCAGCAGCGCGCGGCGCTCGGCCAGTGGCAGCCCGGTCACGTCCCGGTCGTCGAGGGCCAGCAGGTCGAACACCACCAGCCGTGCCGGGGTCTCCTGCGAGAGGCGCGCGATGCGGCTCGCCGCCGGGTGGATGCGCTGCTGCAACACCTCGAACTCCAGCCGGTCGCCGACCACGACCACCAGCTCGCCGTCCACCACGCAGCGCTCGGGCAGGTTGGCCTTCACCGCTTCGACGATCTCGGGGAAGTAGCGGGTCATCGGACGCTCGTTGCGCGACCCGATCTCGACCTCGTCACCGTCTCTGAACACGATCGAGCGGAAGCCGTCCCACTTGGGCTCGTAGCTCAGCTCCCCGGCTGGGATCGTGGGTACGGCCTTCGCCAGCATCGGCGAGACGGGCGGCATCACGGGCAGGTGCATGGGGACCATCCTCTCTGCTGCGTCAACGGGCCTTCGTGGGGTCACTCCCAGTTCGCGGCGTTCTTCTTGCTGGGCTGCACGCGCGGCGGTTCGCCGGGCATCTTGGGGTACTCCGGCGGATAGGGCAGCTCGCCCTCGCCGTTCGCGGCGTCCCGTTCGTACCACTCCAGGGCGGTGTCGAGGACGCCCGGCTCGGTCGCGCCCAGGGCCGCCCAGGGGTCGCCGCGCTCGGCGAACCGGGTGGGCATGGTCAGGATCGTGAAGTCGTCCGGCTGGACGTCGGGCAACTCGCCCCACTCCACGGGTGCGGACACCCGGCCGAACGGCGTCGGCCGGATCGAGTACGCCGACGTCATCAGCCGGTCACGGGCCATCTGGTTGAAGTCGACGAAGACGCGCTCGCCGCGCTCCTCCTTCCACCAGTTCACCGTCACCTCCGACGGCATCCGGCGGGCCAGCTCGCGTCCGACCGCGATCGTGGCGTGCCGGGCGTCGATGAAGTCGCTGCCCCGGATCGGTGCGAACACGTGCACGCCGCGCCCGCCGCTGGTCTTGCAGAAGCCGGTCAGCCCCGCGTCGGCGAGCACCTCGCGCAGTTCCAGCGCGGCAGCCACCGTCCGGGCGAAACCCACCCCGGGCTGCGGGTCGAGGTCGATGCGCAGCTGGTCGACCGCGTCGGTGTCGGGTGCCCGCACCGGCCACGGGTGGAAGCGGACGGTGCCCAGGTTCACCATCCAGCAGATGCTGGCCAGGTCGGCCGGCGCCACCTCGACCGCCGTGCGTCCGGACGGGAACCGCACCTCCGCGGTCTGCACCCACTCCGGCGTGTTCGCCGGCGCCCGCTTCTGGTAGAACGCCTCCCCCACACCGCTCGCGCGGGTGGCCACCACCACGTCGTCGCGGACGCCGCCCGGCCACCGCTCCATCGCTGTGGGACGGTCACGCAGGGCGGCCAGGATGCCGCCGCCGACGCTGCGGAAATAATCGACCACCCCGAGCTTGTTGACCCCAAGGTCAGCGAAATAGGGCTTGTCGGGGCTCGAAATGCGGACTTCGCGTCCGTCGATGTCGAGGAGCTCAACCTGCGCGGCCATGCCGGTCAGGCTAGTGTCCGCGACCGACACAGCGCGTTGCCGGGCACGGCCGCAGCGCACAACTGCCCATGATGGGCGTGAGGAGTGGACATGGAACTGAAAGTGATCAAGACCCCCGAGGAGTGGCGCGCCCAACTCAGCCCGCTGGAGTACCGCGTGCTCCGCGAGGCCGGCACCGAGGCCCCGTTCACCGGCGAGTACACCGACAACACGGCCGCCGGCGTCTACCGCTGCCGGGCGTGCGGCGCCGAGCTGTTCCGCAGCGAGAACAAGTTCTCCTCCCACTGTGGGTGGCCGTCGTTCTACACCGCCGCCGCGGCCGACCGCGTCCGTCTGGTCGAGGACCGCAGCCTGTTCATGCAGCCACGCACGGAGGTGCGTTGCGCGGCCTGCGACTCCCACCTGGGCCACGTGTTCACCGGCGAGGGCTACGACACCCCCACCGACGAGCGCTGGTGCATCAACTCCGTCAGCCTCGATTTCGAACCCACGCCGTCGTGACGGCGCGCCACCAAAGGCGCGACCACAACGCATGAGTACGCTCAGCCCTGTGGCTGCCAGGCAGGAACCGAGCACTCCACCGCTGTTCGACACCGCGGTGCAGGCGATCCTCGGGATGTCCTGGCGTCCTGAGCTGAAGGTGGAGGAGATCCCCGCGCCGCAGAAGATCGCACCCTTCGCGGTCGCGATCAGCGCCGAGGTCGAGCTCAACGACGACGAGCTCGGCAGCGGACGGCTCGTGCTCCTCCACGACCCCGCCGGCAACGCGTCCTGGGACGGCGACTTCCGCTGTGTCAGCTACGCACGCGCCGACGTGGATCCCGAGATGGTCGCCGACCCCCTCCTCACCGAGGTGGGCTGGACGTGGCTGCTCGACGCGCTGGAACGCAACCGCGCCGACTTCTCCTCGCCCAGCGGCACCGTCACCGCGGTGTCCAGCCGTTCGTTCGGCGGCATCGCCTCAGACCCGCCACGGGCGGAGATCGAATTGCGGGCGTCCTGGACCCCGTCGGTCGAGTCGGCCGACGACGTCGTCCGGCACCTGCGGGCGTGGTCCGAACTGTTGTGCCTCACCGCCGGGTTGCCGCCACTGCCCGACGGCGTCGTGCCTATCGCACCGCGCCGTTCGGGAACGTGGCTGCGGTGACGGCGACCGACGCGCCCGAGGAGGGCTACCCGATCCTGGCCGTGCCGGCCGACGGCATCCCCGACGTGGTCGACACCCCCGAGGGCCTGGCCGCCACCCGCGCGGCCCTGCTCGCGGGCACCGGCCCGCTCGCCCTCGACACCGAACGCGCGCAGGGCTACCGCTACACCGCCAAGGCCTACCTGATCCAGGCCCGGCGCTCCGGCTCCGGGACACACCTGATCGACCCGACCGCGTTCGAGGAGGGCCCCGACCGCGCCGACTTCGCCGACTTCGCGCGCGAGCTCGCCGACGTCGAGTGGATCCTGCACGCGGCCAGCCAGGACCTGCCGTGCCTCGCCGAGGTGCACTTCCTGCCCGACCACCTGTTCGACACCGAGCTGGCCGCCCGGCTGCTCGGGCTGCCCAAGGTCAGCCTGGGCGCCCTGATGGAGCAGGCCTGCGGGGTCACGCTGCTCAAGGAGCACTCGGCTGCGGACTGGTCGCGGCGTCCGGTTCCCCAGGAGTGGCTGGCCTACGCGGCCCTCGACGTGGAGCGGCTCACCGACCTGCGCGAGTGGTTGATCATGCAGCTGGAGGAGACCGGCAAGCTCGACTGGGCGCACCAGGAGTTCGCCTACCTGACCGAGCACGCGGCCGATCCGCCGCACCCGCGCAAGGACCCGTGGCGCCGCACCACCGGGCTGCACACGCTGCACACACCGATGGCGCTGGCCGTCGTCCGCGAGCTGTGGCAGACGCGCGAGCAGCTCGCCGAGTCCGAGGACCGCGCGCCCGGACGCGTGGTGCCCGACCGGGCCATCACCGAACTCGCCGCCAAGGTGGACGCCGAGCGCAAGCCGGCCCTGACCAGGGGCGACCTGCGTTCGGTCCGTGGCTTCAGCAACCGGGTCGCGGCGCGGTACGAGGCCCGCTGGCTGGCCGCCCTGGAGCGCGCGGCCGCCACGCCCCGCTCGGAGCTGCCGCCGCGCAACAGTGCCCCGGACGGCCCGCCGATGCCGCGCTCGTGGGAGCGTCGCTGGCCGGCGTCCTTCGCCCGGTTCAACCGGGTGCGGCCGGCGCTCGTCGAACGGGCGGGTGAATTGTCGGTACCGGTGGAGAACCTGCTCTCCCCCGACCACCTGCGCCGCTTGCTGTGGGACTCCCCCGACACCACCGACGAGGCCGAGATCGACCGACGGCTGACCGAGCTCGGCAGCCGCGCCTGGCAGCGCGAGATCGTGGTGCCGGTGATCGCCCGGCTCTGGGACGCCCCGGCGTACTGACTCAGCCGGCGGCGGTGAGCCCGACCGGCTTCTCCGCGGCGGAGACCACCTCGGTGGCGAACCGGGCCAGGTGCTGGGCGGTCAGCCCGATCTCCTCCAGCAACTGGGCCCGGGTGCCCTGGGCGAGGAACTCCTGGGGGATGCCGAACTCGCGGATCCGGGTGCCGATGCCGGCCGCCCTGGCCTCCTGCGACAACCGGGAGCCGAGGCCGCCGGCCACGCCGTTGTCCTCGACCGTGAGCACCAGGTCGTGGCGCGCCACCAGCGCGAGCAAGTCGGCGGACACCGGCAGGGCCCACACCGGGTCGACCACGGTGGTGCCGATGCCCTGGTGAGCGAGCCGCTCGCCCACCTCGACCGCCAGTCCGCACAGCTGGCCGTAGCCCACCACCAGCACGGTCGGACGCTCGCTGGCGAACAGCACGTCCACGTCGCCCCGCCGCGACACCGCGGGCAGCGGCTCGGGCAGGCGTTCCTTGGAGTACCGCAGCACGGTCGGCGCGTCGTCGACGGTCACGGCCAGTCGCAGCGCCTCGGCCAGGCGTTCCTCGTCCCGCGGCGCGGTCAGCCGCAGGCCCGGCACCAGACCGAGCAGGGAGGCGTCCCACATGCCGTTGTGGCTGGCACCGTCCGGCCCGGTCACCCCGGCCCGGTCGAGCACGAACGTGACGCCCTGCCGGTGCAGCGCGACGTCCATCAGCACCTGGTCGAACGCCCGGTTCAAGAACGTGGCGTACACCGCCACCACGGGGTGCAGGCCGCCCGCGGCGAGCCCCGCCGCGGACGTCACCGCGTGCTGCTCGGCGATGCCCACGTCGAACGTGCGGTCGGGGAAGTGCCGCGCGAACCGGTCGAGGCCGGTCGGGTGCAGCATGGCTGCGGTGATCGCCACCACCCGCTCGTCCGTGGCCCCGATCCGTGCCAGTTCCTCGCCGAACGCGTCGGTCCAGGTGCGGACGCCCGGCGTGGCCAGCGACTCGCCGGTGACCTCGTCGATCGGGCCGACCGCATGGAACCGGTCCTCCTCGTTGTCCTCGGCGGCCTTGAAGCCGCGCCCCTTCTGGGTGATGCAGTGCACCAGCACGGGGCCGCCGAAGCCCTTCGCCTGGTGGAGCGCGAGCTCGAGGGCCGCCATGTCGTGCCCGTCGATCGGGCCGACGTACTTCACGCCGAGGTCGGAGAACATCCCCTGCGGCGCGAGCACGTCCTTCACGCCCATCTTGAAGCCGTGCAGCAGCCCGTAGGCCGGACCGCCGAACGGCGCGCGGCGCAGCAGGTTCTTGATGCGCTGGAGCATGCGCTCGTAGCGCCGGTCGGTGCGGATCGCGGTGAGCTGGGTGCCCAGTGCCGACAGCTGGGTGGCGATGCCGCCGACCGTCGGGGTGTAGGAGCGTCCGTTGTCGTTGACGACGACCACGAGCTTCTCGTCGCCGGCCACGGCGATGTTGTTGAGCGCCTCCCAGGCCATGCCGCCGGTGAGGGCCCCGTCGCCGATCACCGCCACCACGAACCGGTCCTCGCCGCGCAGCCGGAACGCCTTGGCCATGCCGTCGGCCCAGGACAGCGACGCGGACGCGTGCGAGTTCTCCACCCAGTCGTGCGGCGACTCGGCGCGGCTCGGGTAGCCCGACAGGCCGTCGGGCTGGCGCAGGGTGTCGAAACGGTCACGCCGGCCGGTGACGATCTTGTGGACGTAGCTCTGGTGACCGGTGTCGAACACGATCGCGTCGCGCGGGGAGTCGAACACCCGGTGGATCGCGAGGGTCAACTCGACCACGCCGAGGTTGGGGCCGAGGTGGCCGCCGGTACGGCTGACGGCGCTGACCAGGAAGCCACGGATCTCCTGCGCGAGCTCACCCATCTGCGTGGGGGTCAGCCGGCGAAGGTCCGATGGACTGTCGATGGTCTCGAGCAGGGGCACCGGCCGAGTCTACGCCAGCCGACGAACGAAGACCCTCCCGCGCAACGCCTCCTCGACCAGGGCGACCTCGCGCCGCACCCGCAGCAGGCGCGCCGACTGTTCCTCCCACGCCTCCACCGCCGCCTGCACCACCTCCGGCGGCACGTGGTCCTCCAGCCCCGTCCGCAGGCTGCCCAGACCGTCGGTGTGGACGCTCACCTGCGCCCCGACGAACGCGGACGCGAACCGGGCCAGCACCACCGGGTGGCGTCGCAGCACCGGGTAGGCGCGGTAGTCGGCCGGGCAGCAGTCGAGCAGGAACGCGGCCGCGGTCTTCTCCCAGTCCTCCACCCCGGGCGGACGCACGGCCTGCGGCCAACCGGGCGGGGCGTACGCCATGAATACCTCCTGCTGTCGAACCTGTGTTCGATTATGACAGGTCAGCCCTTCAGGTACCACCACACCAGGGTCGCGGCGGCAGCCGCGTCGAGCGCGAGGATGATGCCGAGCTGCCAACGGCGGAACACCCGTCCGCGCCCCCAGTCGGCGCTGGCGAGCGCTGCGGCGGCCGGCACCAGCGCCGCCACCGCCCACCACCACCACTCGGTCATCGCGTCGGTGGCCACCAGGAGGCCCGCGGCCGCGGCCATCGCGGCCCACAGCCACCACCCCAGCTTGAGCATCAGCACCGCCGGCAGCAGGCACAGGACGAACCCGAGCAGGGCCACCCAGAGCGCCACCCCGAGCTTGCACTCGGCGAACGCGTCGGTGTCCTTGCCGGCCGCCGCGCAGACCATCACCGCCACGGTCTGGTTGAACAGCACCACCAGGAACCCGGTCGCCGCCGTTGCGACGACGATCGCGGTGTACGACCAGGCGACCCGGGCCGAGACCGGCATGTCCACCGCGGCCTCGGCGGCCGGACGGGCCTGCGCGTGGGCCCGGCGACGTCCCATTACCGGGCGAGCAGCGAGCGGAGCACGTACTGCATGATGCCGCCGTGCCGGTAGTAGTCGGCCTCTCCGGGGGTGTCGATCCGCACCACGGCGTCGAACGTGACCGGCTCGCCCGCGCCGGTAGCCGTCACGGCCACCGTCCGCGGGGTGTCACCGGCGTTGAGCGCGGTGATGCCCTCGATCGTGAAGGTCTCGGTGCCGTCCAGGCCCAGCGAGTCGGCGTTCTGGCCGTCCGGGAACTGCAGCGGGAGGACGCCCATACCGATCAGGTTCGATCGGTGGATGCGCTCGTAGCTCTCGGCGATCACGACCTTGACGCCCAGCAGGGCCGTGCCCTTGGCCGCCCAGTCGCGCGACGATCCCGACCCGTACTCCTTGCCGGCCAGCACGACCAGCGGCGTCCCCGCAGCCGCGTAGTTGACCGCCGCGTCGTAGACCGTGGCCACCGGGCCGTCCGCCACCGTGAAGTCGCGGGTGAACCCACCCTCGGTACCCGGGGCGAGCTGGTTGCGCAGCCGGATGTTGGCGAACGTGCCGCGGATCATCACCTCGTGGTTGCCGCGCCGCGAACCGTAGGAGTTGAAGTCCTTGCGTTCGACACCGTGCTCGGTCAGGTAGAGGCCCGCGGGGCTGTCGCCCTTGATCGAGCCGGCCGGCGAGATGTGGTCGGTGGTCACGGAGTCGCCGAGCTTGAGCAGCACGCGCGCGCCGGCCACGTCGGTCACCGGGACCGGCTCGGCCGGCATGTTCTCGAAGTACGGGGGCTTGCGGACGTAGGTGGAGTCGCCGTCCCAGGCGAAGGTCTCCCCCGTCGGCGTCGGCAGCGAGCGCCAGGTCTCGTCACCGGCGAACACGTCGGCGTAGCGGGACGTGAACATCTCGGCCGAGATCGAGCCGGAGATCACCTCGTCCACCTCGGCCTGCGTCGGCCAGATGTCGGCCAGGAACACGTCCGTGCCGTCGGTGCCGGTGCCGATCGGGTCGGTGGTCAGGTCGATGTCCATCGTGCCGGCGAGGGCGTAGGCAACCACCAGCGGCGGGCTGGCCAGGTAGTTCATCTTCACGTCCGGGTTGATCCGGCCCTCGAAGTTGCGGTTGCCGGACAGCACCGAGGTGACCGCCAGGTCGGCGTCGTTGACCGCCTTCGACACCTCAGGGATCAGCGGCCCCGAGTTGCCGATGCACGTCGTGCACCCGTAGCCGACGAGGTCGAAGTCGAGCGCCTCGAGGTAGGTGTCCAGGCCGGAACGCCGGTAGTAGTCGGTGACGACCTTGGAGCCCGGCGCCAGGGAGGTCTTGACCCACGGCTTGCGGGTCAGCCCCTTCTCGACCGCCTTCTTCGCCACCAGCGCCGCGCCGATCATCACGCTCGGGTTGGACGTGTTCGTGCACGACGTGATCGCCGCGATGGTGACCGCGCCGTGGTCGAGGTCGAACGTGGTGCCGTCGGCCAGCGTCACCGGCGTCGGCTTGCTCGGCCGTCCGGGACCCCGTCCAGCACCCTCGCCGTAGGCGTGCGGTGCCGCCGACCCGTTGCCCTCGTCGTGGGCGGGCGCGTCGGACGCCGGGAAGCTCTCCGCCACGGCCTCGTCGTAGCCGTCGAGTTCGTCGTCGTCCACGTAGTCGCGCAGCGCCTCCGCGAAGCCCTCCTTGGCGTGGGCCAGGACGACGCGGTCCTGCGGGCGCTTGGGCCCGGCGATGGACGGCACGACCTCGGCGAGGTCGAGCTCGAGGTACTCCGAGTACCGCGGCTCGTTGTCGGGGTCGTGCCACAGGCCCTGGGCGCGGGCGTAGGACTCCACCAGCGCGAGTTGCTCGTCGCTTCGTCCGGTGAGGCGCAGGTAGTCGATGGTCTGCTCGTCGATCGGGAAGATCGCGATGGTCGAGCCGTACTCGGGGCTCATGTTGCCGATCGTGGCGCGGTTGGCCAACGGCACCTGGGAGACGCCGGAGCCGTAGAACTCGACGAACTTGCCGACCACCTTGTGCTGGCGCAGCTTCTCGGTGATGGTCAGTACCAGGTCGGTCGCGGTGGTGCCCTCGGGCAGCTTGCCGGACAGCTTGAAGCCGACCACGCGCGGGATCAGCATGCTCACCGGCTGGCCGAGCATCGCGGCCTCGGCCTCGATGCCGCCAACGCCCCAGCCGACCACGCCCAGACCGTTGACCATCGTGGTATGGGAGTCGGTGCCGACGCACGTGTCGGGGTAGGCCTGCAGGACGCCGTTCACCTCGCGCGGGAAGACCACACGGGCCAGGTGCTCGATGTTGACCTGGTGGACGATGCCGGTGCCCGGCGGCACCACGACGAAGTCGTCGAACGCGGTCTGGCCCCAGCGCAGGAACTGGTAGCGCTCGCGGTTGCGCTGGTACTCCAGCTCGACATTCTTCGTGAAGGCGTCCGGGGTGCCGAACAGGTCGGCCACCACCGAGTGGTCGACGACCATCTCGGCCGGCGACAGCGGGTTGACCCTGGTGGCGTCCCCACCCAGCTCGGCGATGGCCTCACGCATCGTGGCGAGGTCGACGACGCAGGGGACGCCGGTGAAGTCCTGCATGATCACACGGGCGGGCGTGAACTGGATCTCACGGCTGGGTTCGGCCGCCGGATCCCACGCGCCCAGCGCGGCGATGTCCTCGGCCGTGATGTTCGCACCGTCCTCGGTGCGCAGCAGGTTCTCCAGCAGCACCTTCAGGCTGAACGGCAGGCTCGCCGAGCCCTCGACCGCGTCGATCCGGAAGATCTGGTAGTCCTTGCCGGCGACGTGCAGCCGGGCTGCCGAGGAAAAGCTGTCGATGCTCACGGGGGCTCCTCAAGGCCGAAGTATCTTGACGTCGAGATATTATCCCACCCGACCCGACGAGGCTAGCCGACCCGGCGCTCGCTGTGGCGTCGCTCTCCCCACTCGACCCTCTGGTCGGGGTCGGACATCACCAGGTACACCAGCCCGCAGTCCTGCGGGCCGGTCACGTCCAGCTGGCACAGGTTGCAGATGTCGCCCGGACGCAGGGGGCACTTCGCCTCCGGCCGGGATCGCGGCACAGTCATTTCGGCTCCAGTAGCGCGACGCACTCCACGTGATGGGTGAGGGGGAAAAGATCGTGGGCGGTCACCGACACCGGATGGTACCCCAGCCCGCCAACGGTCGCGAGATCGCGGCCGAGCGCCGCCGGGTCGCAGGCCACGTAGGCGATCGCACGCGGACGCCGGCGCGCCACGGCGGCCATCACGGCCGCGCCGGCACCGGTGCGCGGCGGGTCGAGAACCACCAGCGAGGCCCGCTTCGGCAACCGGTCGAACCGCCGGGCCACGTCGCCGGCGAAGAACCGCGCGCCGGGCACGTTCTCCCTGGCCAGTTCGACCGCCGTGCGGTCGCCCTCGACGCCCCACACCGACGCGCCCGCGGCGGCCAGGGCCCCGGCGAACAGCCCGACCCCGCAGTAGAGGTCGAGCGCGGTCTCCCCTGCCTGTGGACGCAGTCCGTCGAGTACCCGGTCGACGAGCACGTCGGGCGCGCCGGCGTGCGCCTGCCAGAAGCCGTTCGCCGCCACGCGGTAGGACGCGTCCCGCACGGCTTCGACCACCGGGCGGTCATCGCCGGGGCCCACGAACCGCGCGCCGTCGGACGCCGCCACGCCGAGCACCTCTCCCCCGGCGGGGCCGGCCGGCGGATCGGCGATCGCCGGGTCGGCGATCCGGCAGCCTCCCTCGGGCAGCGGCACCACCTCGGCCGAGCGGTGCGCGAGCAGGCCGGGCCGCCCGTCCGCGGTGCGGTGGTAGCGCATCCGCGTCCGCCAACCCAGGGGCGACGGCGGCACCTCCGCCACCTCGCCGGCGAACTCGTAGCCGGCGTGGTGGCCGAGCAGTTCGGCCACCACGCGGCGCTTGAGCTCGCGGCTGTGTGCGGGCTCGACGTGCTGGAAGTCGCAGCCGCCGCAGCGTCCGGCGACCGGGCAGGGCGGCATCACACGGCGGGGGCTCGCCCGGTGGACCGCGATCGCGTCCCCGCGGGCGAAGCGCTTGCTCACCTCCGTCAGGCGCACGTCCACCAGCTCGCCGGTCAGGGCGTGCCGCACGAAGACGACGCGTCCGTCCGACCGGGCGACGAAGTGGCCACCGTGGGCGACCGGGCCGACCTCGACCCCGCGGAGCACCAGACCGGCCTCCCAGTCCGTGCTCGTCGGCGACGGGCTCATTCGGTCCGCGACGTCTCGCGCGGGTCGCCCATGCGCACCTGCCCGGTGCCCGGACGGCGCCACGCCGCGGCCGTGTTGCGCTTGACCCGGTCGATCGCGTACTTCGACGACGCCAGTTGCCAGGGCACCGAGGTGACCATGACGCCCTGCATGAAGCTGAGCCGGGTCTTCACGATGAAGCCGGTCTGGTTGTGCAGGATCTGCTCCCACCAGTGGCCGACCACGTATTCGGGGATGTAGACGCAGACCACGTCGCGCGGGTTGTCGGAGCGGATGCCCTTGATGTAGTTGAGGAACGGCCCGGTGACCTCGCGGTAGGGCGAGGCGATCACCTTCAGCGGCACGTCCAGCTCCTGCGCCTCCCACTGCGCGGCGATGGCCCGGGTCTCGGCCTCGTCCACCGCGACCATGATCGCCTCGATGCTGCTGGCGCGGGTGGCCCGGGCGAAGTTGACGGCGCGGACGGTCGGCTTGTTGACCTCCTGCACCATGATCACCGCCCGCACCCGGCTCGGCAGCATCCGGGCGTCGACCGGGCCGACCGCCACCTCGCGGGCCACCTTGTCGTAGTGGCGGCGGATGCTGCGCATCAGCAGGAAGACCGCCGCCATGGCCAGCACGGCCAGGTAGGCGCCGTAGATGAACTTCGACGCCAGCACGATGATCAGCACCAGGCCGGTGCCGGTGAGGCCGACCGCGTTGATCATGCGGGAGCGGATCATGTGCGCCCGCACCTTCGGGTCCTTCTCGGTCTTCAGGTGCCGCGTCCAGTGCCGCATCATGCCGAACTGGCTCACCGTGAACGACACGAAGACGCCCACGACGTACAGCTGGATGAGCGAGGTCACGCTCGCGTTGTAGATCAGCACCAGCGCGATGGCCGCGGTCGCCAGCGCCAGGATGCCGTTGGAGTAGGCCAGGCGATCGCCGCGGGTGTGCAGCGCCTTGGGCAGGAACCCGTCCTTGGCGAGGATCGAGCCCAGCACCGGGAAGCCGTTGAACGCGGTGTTCGCGGCCAGGAACAGGATGATCATCGTCATCGCGATGACGAAGTAGAAGCCGACCGGGAACGTGTCGAAGATCGTGCGGGCTAGCTGGCCCATGACCGTGTCGTGCGCGAGGTCGACGCGGACGCCGTCCTTCGCGAAGTGCGACCCACCGGTCTCGTCGATCAGCTTCAGGCCGGTCAGGTTGGCCAGGGCCACGATGCCGCCGAGCATCGTGATCGCGATGCCGCCGAGCAGGGCGAGGGTGGTGGCGGCGTTCTTGCTCTTGGGCTCACGGAACGCCGGGACGCCGTTGGAGATCGCCTCGACACCGGTCAGCGCCGCACACCCGGACGAGAACGCGCGGGCCAGCAGGAACACCACCGCCAGCCCGGAGAAGTCGGTGATCGTGCCCACCACCTCGTACTCGGCGGTCGGCGCCGACAGGTGCTCGCCGAGCCCGAAGAACCGGAACAGGCCCCAGGCGGTCATGCCGAGGACGCCGATCATGAAGCCGTAGGTCGGGATCGCGAAGAACGAGCCGGACTCGCGCACGCCCCGCAGGTTCATCGTCATCAGCAGCACGATCACGATCGCCGCGACCATGCCCTCGCGTCCCTCCAGGAACGGGAACATCGCCTTCGCGTTCTGTACACCGGAGGACACCGACACCGCGACGGTGAGGACGTAGTCGACCAGCAGCGCGCTCGCCACCACCAGACCCGCGGACGGACCCAGGTTGACCGTGGCCACCTCGTAGTCACCGCCGCCGGAGGGGTACGCGTGGACGGTCTGCCGGTACGACAGCACGACCAGCAGCATGACCACCGCCACGGCCAGGGCGATCCAGGGCGAGAACACGAAACCGGCCATGCCGGCCAGCGACAGCGTGAGCAGGATCTCGTCGGGGGCGTAGGCCACCGAACTCAGAGCGTCCGACGCGAACACGGGGAGGGCGATCCGCTTGGGAAGGAGGGTCTCGCCGAGCTGGGCGCTGGCGAGCTTGCGTCCGACCAGCAGTCGTTTGACCAGGTCCGTGGCGTTCACGAGACCGAACACTATCTCGCCGGGGCGTGTGGGCGACTCCCCGCCCGGTGTAGCGTCCATGCCATCGGCGACCGGATAGTGTTCCGGGGCAAGCCGCGACCGCCGACCGAAGGGCAGGGACGATGCACATCGTCATCATGGGTTGTGGGCGCGTGGGTGCGTCCCTGGCCCGGGCACTCGAACGTCGTGGCCACTCGGTGGCCGTGATCGACATCGTGCAGGACGCCTTCCGCCGGCTCGGCCCCGAATTCCAGGGCAAGACCGTGAAGGGCGTCGGCTTCGACCGGCAGGTGCTGCAGCGCGCCGGCATCGAACGGGCGGACGGCTTCGCGGCCGTCTCCAGCGGCGACAACTCCAACATCCTCGCCGCGCGCGTCGTGCGCGAGACGTTCGAGGTGCACAACGTCGTCGCCCGCATCTACGACCAGAACCGCGCCGAGGTGTACGAGCGCCTGGGCATCCCCAGCGTGGCCACCGTCCGCTGGGCCGCCGACCAGGTGCTGCGCCGCCTGCTGCCGTCCGGGTCCGAGCCGATGTGGCGCGACCCGTCGGGCAGCGTCCGGCTGATCGAGGTGCACGTGCACCACGGCTGGGTGGGACGCAGGATCACCGACCTCGAGGCCGCCACCCGGGCCCGCATCCCGTTCCTGATGCGGTTCGGCTCGGGCTGCGTGCCGAACGCCACCACCGTCTTCCAGGACGGCGACCTCGCCTACGCGGCGGTCACCAACGAACAGGTCGCCGACGTCGAGGACGTCCTGGGCAACCCGCCGGTAGAGCACTGAAGGGGAAGGACCAGCTGATGCGTGTAGCCATCGCCGGAGCCGGCAACGTCGGACGCTCGATCGCCCGCGAATTGATCGCCAACGGCCACCAGATCCTTTTGATCGACCGCGACCCCAACGCCATCAAGCCCGAGAGCGTGCCCGAGGCCGAGTGGCTGCTCGCCGACGCCTGTGAGCTCGCCAGCCTCGAGGAGGCCAGCCTCGACACCTGCGACGTGGCCATCGCCGCGACCGGCGACGACAAGGCCAACCTGGTGCACACGCTGCTCGCGAAGACCGAGTTCGGCGTCCCGCGCACCGTCGGACGGGTGAACCATCCCAGCAACGAGTGGATGTTCGACGAGCTGTGGGGCGTGGACGTGGCCGTCTCGACCCCCCGCCTGATGTGCGCCCTGGTCGAGGAGGCGGTCACCGTCGGCGACCTGGTGCGGCTGTTCAGCTTCCGCGGCGGCCACGCCAACCTGGTCGAGATGACCCTGCCCGAGGCTTCGCCGCGGGTCGGCACCCGCATCGGCGACCTGAACCTGCCCGGCGACGCGGTGCTGGTGACGATCATCCGGGACGGCGCCGCCCGCGCCCCCGAGCGGGATTCCGCGCTGGAGGCCAACGACGAGCTGCTGTTCGTCTCCGACCCCAGCTACGAGCCCGAGCTCGCCCAGTACCTGATGCCCCGCAACCTGCGCCTCAGCGAAGTCGGCTGACGACACCGCTCCCCGCCCAAACGCCCCCGAAACTGACAGACGCCCCCGAAATTTCGGGGGCGTCTGTGAACTTCGGGGGCGTTTGCGGACGGGGCCTCAGCTCGCGATCAGCTCGTAGTACGGGTTGTACAGGCGGCGCTGGCCGTCGACGTAGGAGACCCGTCCGCTGACCGTCAGTTCGCGGCCGGCGACGATGCCGTGGATCGCGCGGCGTCCCATCCAGATCAGGGTGACCGTGCCGGAGCCGTCGTCGAACTCCGCCTCCAGCCAGGGGGTGCCGCTACGGGGCTTCATGGTCAGCACCGTGATGCTGCCACGCAGCCGCGCCCATTGCCGGTCGTGGAGGTCCTTGATCATGGTTGCGCCGGCCGACTCGACGATGCGCTGGCGCGCCTCGGACTCCAGTTCGGCGTTCGAGGCGCCGAAGCGGCGCAGCGCGCGCAGGATGGGGTTGCTACTCGCCATTCAGGCCTCCGCGGGTCCTTCAGGTAGCTTCATCGGGATCAGTTCGCCGGGCACCATGGGACGCGAGCCGCGACGCACCACCAGATTACGGAAGAACTCCGCGAACGGCGCCACCAGCGGGGCGTCCGCGTCACCGATCGCGGCCTCACCCAGCAGCGTCCCGCGCAGCAGCCACCGCGGCCCCTCGGCGAACCAGATCCGCGAGACGTGGAACAGCTGCTCGCCGCCCGGTCCCTCCTGGGGCAGCACCCGGCGCACCTCGGCCCCGAACGGGCCGTCGGCCACGGTGGCGTTGCCGCCGCCCTGCTCGGCCTCCTCGACCACGTCCTCGCGCAGTTCGTCGGCGAGCCCGCCGCTGGCCGGGGCGGCGAACAGCGCCACCTCCAGGCCGGAGTTCTTCCACACCGCGGTCACGGCCTGGACGGCCTGCGACGCCTCGTTCACCTGGAGCTGGAGGCCCAACCCGTCCCACGGGGTGATGATCAGCGAACCGAGATCGATGCGGGTGACGTGGTCACCGCCCAACTCGACCTCTTCGGAGTCGAAGGGCCCGTCGGCGCGCCAGTCGACCTCCTCGACGTCCTCATCGAGGTCGTCGTCAGCGTCGTCGTCGAGCTCGTCCTCGGCATCGTCGTCGAGCTCGTCCTCGGCCTCGAGTTCGAGGTCGGCCTCCTCCGCGGCGTCGTCGGCGTCCTCGCCGACGATCTCGAGAGCCTCCTCCTCGGTGTCCACCGGGTCGGAGTCGACGGGCTTGCGCTTGCGCCCAAAGATCACTTGTCCACCTCTGTTGTTGTGAGTACGGCCGGGACGGCCGCCCATTCCGCGACCCCTCCGGACGAGCCGTGCCCGCGTCCACCGCGGGAGCTCTCCGGAAGTTGGTCGAGCAGTTCGAAGTCGGCCTGCGCCACCCGCTGCACCACCAGCTGGGCGATCAGGTCGCCCCGCACCAGCCGCACCGGGTTGGTCGTGTCGGTGTTGAGCAGGCAGACCCGGATCTCGCCGCGGTAGCCGGCGTCCACCGTACCGGGGGCGTTCACGATGGTGAGGCCGGAGCGTGCCGCCAGGCCCGAACGCGGGTGCACGAAGCCGGCCCAGCCCTCGGGAAGCGCGATCGCGATGCCGGTGCCGACGAGCCGACGCTCACCCGGGGCGAGCTCGCAGTCCTCGGCGATGGCCAGGTCGGCTCCCGCGTCGCCGGCGTGGGCGTACCGCGGCACGGGCATCCCCGGGTCGAGCCTGGCGAGGCCGACCCGGACCCGTTCCGGGGTGGCCGAAGTCATTGCGGCAGTCTAGCCGGGGCGAAGCTCACGTCCGGGACGGCGAGATGGCGTGCGCGATGGCCGCCGCCAGCTCCGCGGGATGCCTGCTCGACACCAGCCAGTAGGGGTGCGGGTCGTCCGGGTCGTCGAGGGTCACCTCGACCGAGCCGGGGACGAACGCCCGCATCACCAGCCACGCGGCATGGTCGGCCTCCGGCCCCAGGCGCCGGCGGGTGGCCGCCTTGTCGAGGGCCTGCACGTCCGCCACCCAGGGCCACTCCAGCAGCGCGTCGCCGGCGTGCAGGCCGTCGGCGTCCACGACGATCAGGACGCGTCCGTACCACAGCAGGGCGCCGGCGACACCGGCGGCGGTCACCACGCCGGCCACGACCGCGACCCACGGCCCGGCGTAGAAGCCGACGGCCGTGACGAAGGTCAGCGAGAAGAACATGCCGATGACCCACCAGGCGGGCGGAACGGAGAGTCTCTCGCGGTAGTTCATTGATCCAAGCTAGCGGTGCTTGGCAGGATGACCGCAGGAGGACATGTGAATACGTCGCAGAAGCTGCTCTGGAACATCTATGCCGGCCTGGTCGGTGCCGCCACCACGGTGCTCGCCGCGAAGGCGGTCAACGCCGCGTGGGAGTTGGCGACCGGCGACGCCCCGCCCGAGCCGAACGACCCGGACGTGCCGCTGCGCCGCGCGCTGACCTGGGCGATCGCCAGCGGGATTGGGATCGGCCTGTCGCAGCTGTTGGTCAACCGTTTCGCCGCCGACCAGTGGACGAAGGTGATGGGCACCCCCGCCCCCAGCTTCAACAAGACCACCCTGAAGATCTGACCGAACAGGGGACGGTTCCCTTCTCGCCCATCGCGCGGGCGCGGGTGGGCGGGAAGGGAACCGTCCCCTGTTCGTTCGGGGGACCGGACCGGCTCAGCCGGCGCAGTCCACGCAGTAGATGAGGCCGTTGCGGACCTCGGCGATCTGGCTGCGGTGCTTCACCAGGAAGCAACTGGCACAGGTGAACTCGTCGGCCTGCCGGGGCAGGACCCGGACGGTCAGCTCCTCATGGGACAGGTCGGCCCCGGGCAGCTCGAAAGTCTCGGCTGCCTCAACCTCGTCCTCGTCGACCTTTCCGGAGTTCTTGTCGTTCCGTCGGGTCTTGAGCTCCTCGATCGAGTCTTCGCTCTCTTCGTCTGTCTTGCGAGGGGCGTCGTAATCGGTCGCCATGACTGGGTATCCATCTCCGTTCCGCGGTGCCCGCGTAGTGGCGGTTCCTTCTAGGGCATCTGGTGCGAGGAAGTCATATCACATCCGGGCACCGTTTCCGTCCTTCCGCCGGATCGGGACCGCTGGCAACGCGGCCCTGCCGACAACCGGTTGGGGGGTCGGCTTGGTAGGTTACCCGTAGACACGAAAGCGGAAGTGAGGCGATGACTCACCGAGACCGGGCAGCCAGTGGCCGGGACGCGGTGCGCCAGCAGCCACCGGCCACCACCCTGGAGATCTACATGGACAGCGCGCTGACCCCCCGGGAGATCCAGGCACGCATCCGTGCCGGCGAAACCATCGAGGACGTGGCCCGGGCGGCCGGCATGGGCGTCGACTGGGTCGAGCCCTTCGCCGCCCCGGTGGTGGCCGAGCGCGAGTTCGTCGCCGGTCAGGCGCAGTCGCACCCCGTCCGTCGTGGTTCGGAGACGATCGCGCACCGCACGCTGGGCGAGGTGGTGGCCGACCGGCTGGCCTCGCGCCGGGTCGACACCGACACCGTGGTGTGGGACGCCTGGAAGCTCGAGGGACGCCGGTGGGCGATCCGCGTCGACTACGACTCCGGCAAGGCGCACCGCGAGGCCCGCTTCGTCTACGACGCCGGCAGCCGCTTCTCGATCGCCGAGAACGACGACGCCCGCTGGCTGCTGGGCCTGCACTCGGCGTCCCACGGTCCGCAACCCGGACGCCGCCGCCGCGAGGACGACGCCGAGCCGACCGTCGACCTGAACGACGACCTGGCCCTGGTGCGGGTGGTGCAACCGCGCGTCGACGAGCCGCAGGACCCCGACGACACCGCGCCCCTGGACGAACTGGACGGCGAGACCGACGACGCCTACGCCGAGGGCGAGCTGGCCGAGGTGGACGGGCTGTACGACATCGTCCCGTCCGCCGATTCCGGCCTCGACGTGCTCTACGACATGCTGTCGAGCTTCGATGAGGACTCGGTGCAGATCTACGCCGGGCTGATCCGTCCGGCGTCCGCGCCGGTCGCGCGTCCGGTGCTCGACGAGCCGGTGGCCGACGAACCCGACGACGAGCTCGAGGAGGACGAGCCCGCGGACGTGGCTGTCGAGCCGGAGGTCACCGAACCGGAGATCACCGAGCCCGAGCAGCCGGCCCTGGTCGAGTCCGAGCCCGCCGAAGAGGCCGCCCCGGCCAAGTCGAAGCGCAAGAGGGCGTCCGTGCCGAGCTGGGACGAGATCATGTTCGGCTCCCCGAAGGGCCCGAACAAGCGCTGAGCACCGCTCAGGCGGGCTCGAACGGCAGCGGCTCGGGGCTGAGCGTCACGGCAGCCACCTGCGCGGTCACGCGGCGGCGGTGGTGGCGACGGCACAGCACCTGGTAGGCGACCTCGGCCGAGTCGGTGTCCCCCACCACGACCTGCGAACCCTCGGTGACCATCACCCCGTCGACCGTGCGTGCGTTGTGCGTGGCCGGCTCGCCGCACCAGCACCGCGGACGCACCTGGAGCAGTTCCATCCGGTCGCAAAGTTCCACCAGGCGTTGGGACGCCGGGAACAGCTGGGTGCGGAAGTCGGTGAGGATGCCGAAGCAGAACACGTCGATCTGGAGCTCGTCGACGATGCGGGCGAGCTGGTCGATGTGCTCGCCGGTGTAGAACTGCGCCTCGTCGCACACCAGGAAGTCGATGCGGTGGCCGCCGGTCAGCTCGGCGACAACGTAGGACCAGAAGTCGAGTTCGGGCCCGACCTCGATCGCGGGTGCGGTCAGGCCGATCCGTGAGGTGATCTTCGACTCGCCGGACCGGTCGAGCATGGTGAACAGCCGGCCCTGCCGCCCCGCGCTGGTCTCGGTGTAGGCCACCTGCAACGCCAGGGTCGACTTGCCGCAGTCCATCGGCCCGGTGAAGAAGGTCAGTTCAGCCACGGGCGTCATTGTGTCCCACCTCATCGGGGTACACCTACTTCTTCCGACTCCGGGGTGCCCGAACGAGAATGAACCGATGAGCACCGCTGACGAGACCCCGGTCGAGGTGACCGCACTGGCCCTGAACCTGGCCGTCCCCCCGGAACTGCGCTGGCGGGAGGACCGGCGCGGAGAGACGTTCGAGTTGAGCACCATCAACGTGCGGCTCCTCCCCGACGGCCACCTCGCGGCCCGCGCGTACGGCCGTCCGGTCGCCGGCGGCCGTCCCGGCTACGTGGCATTCCGGGTGCCGGACGAGCCCCGGCTCAGGGCCCTGGTCGCCGCGGCCGCCGACCGTGCGGGCGCCCTGTGGGCCGCCCATCAGGGCTTGGCGTAGCTCCCCGCCCCGGCGCCGGGGTGCCCGAGTTGGCGCCAGGCCTCGTAGACCGCGATGGCCGCAGCGTTGGCCAGGTTGAGCGAACGCATCCCGGCCCGCATCGGGATCCGGACGGACGCGGTCACGCGCGGGTCGGCCAGCACGGCGGCGTCCAGACCGGTGGGTTCGGGGCCGAACAGCAGCACGTCGCCCGGTTCGTACGCGACCTCGGTGTAGGGCAGCCCGGCGTGCGCGGTGAACGCGAACACCCGCGCGGGCAGCAACGCGGCGTAGGCGTCCTCCAGCGAATCGTGGACGTACGTGGCCGCCTTGTCCCGGTAGTCGACGCCGGCGCGGCGGAGCTTCGCGTCGTCGAGGTCGAACCCGAGCGGACGGGCCAGGTGCAGCTCGGCGCCGGTCACGGCCGCCAGGCGCATGGTCGCCCCGGTGTTGTTCGGGATCCGCGGCGAGCAGAACAGGATCCGCAGCGGCGGCGTGGTCGTCACCGGGTCACTCTGCGCCGGAGGGCCAGTCGAGGGCAAACCGGCTGGTGAACTCCCGGGGCGTGCCGTCCACCGGGTCGGTGAAGGCCAGGCTGCGGGCGACCAGCGCGAGCGGGGTCGAGAAGTCGTCGGCGGCCACGTCCCGCACCACCGGGTAGAGCGGGTCGCCCAGGATCGGCAGCCCCAGCCCGGCCAGGTGCACGCGCAGCTGGTGGGTGCGTCCGGTGACCGGGGTGAGCCGGTAGCGGGCGTACCGGCCGCGCTGCTCGACCAGCTCCAGGAGGGTCTCGGCGTTCGGCTCCCCCGCCACCACCTCGGCCTGCAGGTGGCCCCGCCGCTTCTCGATGCGGTTGCGCACCCGCAGCGGAAACGCGAGGCCCGGGTCGAACCCGGCCAGCGCCTCGTAGGTCTTGTGCGCCGCGCGCTCCTGGAACACCCCGGCGTAGGCGGCCCGGTGGGCCGGGTCGGCGGTGAGCACCAGCACCCCGGCGGTCAGCCGGTCGAGCCGGTGCGCGGGGGCGAGGGCGGGCAGGCCCAGGGACGCGCGCAGCCGCACCAGCACGGTCTGCGTGACGTGCGTGCCGCGCGGCGTGGTGGCGAGGAAGTGCGGCTTGTCGACCACCACGATGCGCTCGTCGGCGTGCAGCACCTCGATCTCGAACGGGACGACCGGTTCGGCCACCAGCTGCCGGTGGAACCACAGGAAGGTGTGCGGCCGGTAGGGCTCGGCGCCCGTCCACGGGCGTCCGTCCCGGTCCACGAACGCGCCGTCGGCCAGCATCTGCTCGACCGGCACCACCGCCGGGAACCGGTCCAGCAGGAAGTCGCGCATCGTCGCCCACGGCGGCTCGGCGTCCGGGTCGCGGTCGGGGGTGCGGACGCGGGCCGCGTCCAGCCCGTCCCGCGGGGGCAGCGGCGACCTGGGCGGCACGGGCTCAGGCCTGGAGCAGCGGGACGGTCATCTCGGCCGGGGTGAGCGACCCGTGCATGCCGACCAGCGTGAGCTCGCGCGCGAGCTTGCGGCTCAGCACCGCGCCGTCGTCGGCCATCGCGACCAGCACGTCGCCGAACCGGCCGGCCAGGCGGGGCGCCACGTCGCCGAACCAGCCCTCGGCGATGGCCTCCTCCCGGGTCCGCACCCAGGCCCGGTCGCCGAGCAGGTCGCGCCACCGGTCCGCCACCACCTCGGGGTTGCGCGCCATCAGCTGGCGCAGGCGGCCCTCGCCCGCGAACGCGTAGACCCCCGCCATCAGGCCGGGCACGTCCTCGACGATCACCCGGCTGCCGTGCGGCACGTTCACCATGCCGTGGTCGCCGGTGATCACCAGCCGCACGTCGCCGGGCAGCTCGTCCCGCAGCCGCGCGACCAGCGCGTCGATCGCGGCCAGTTCGCGCAGCCACGCCGGCGAGCCGAGGCCGTGCTCGTGGCCGGCGTGGTCGAGCTGACGCTCGTAGAAGTAGCCGACCGTCCGCTCCCCCGCCGTGGTGGCCTGGATCGCCAGCGCGACCCGACGGTCGCGGTCGGACTCGTCGGTCACCGGCAGGAAGGACGGCCCGCGCAGCGCGGCCGTGGTGAGGCCGCTGCCGGCGAAGTGCGCGGGCGCGATCGCCGCCGTCCGGACGCCGGCCCGCTCGAGCCGTTCGAAGTAGGTCAGCTGGGGCTGCACGTCCAGTCCGTCGATCGAGGCCGGCCACCGCAGCGTCTGCAGCACGTGGTGCGACGGCGGGTACCAGAACGAGTAGCCCGCGATGCCGTGGCGGCCCGGCACCAGGCCGGTGCCGAGGCTGGAGATCGAGGTCGCGGTCGTGCTCGGGACGCCGGACGTGATGCCCCGCCCGTCGATCGAGGCCAGGAACGGCGCCTGCTCCGCGTACTCGGCGAGCTGCAGCGCCCCCAGCCCGTCCACCAGCACCACCAGGTAGCGGTCGGACGCCGCGACGCCCAGCACGTCGGTCGCACCCGGCACACCGAGGTGGGCGCCGAGGCTCGGCAGCAGGTCGGCCAGCGTCGAGTGCCCGTACCGGGGCAGCAGCTGCTCGGGCGTCACCCCCGGCTGCCGGTCGCCTGCTGGAGCGCGGTCGCGAACGACACCAGCTGGGAGACCTTGGCCTCACCGTCGCCGGCGGCGCTGATCCGCACCGTCAGGTCGTCCCCGGCCAGCGACCCGGTCAGGCCGTGGTCGGCCTCGCACTCGGGATCCGCGCAGTGGGCGGGCTCCAGGTCGATGCGGCGCATCGTGCCCCAGGAGATGGTCAGCCACGCCTCGGCGATCGTGGCGCGCCGGGAACCGTAGCGCTCGGGGTGCGACACCACCTGGCTGAGCGCCACCGAGTTCACCTCCTTCAGCGCCACCGACTCGGTGGTGGTCAGCGCCTGGTTGGGCTCCCCCGGGTTGTCGCCCTCGTCGGTGTGGCCCACGATCAGGCGGGACGGAGTGAGCACCAGCACCGACAGGTGCCGCTGGATCTCGTCGCGGTTGAAGGTGGCCTCGTGGTGCACCAGGTGCGCGACCGGTTCCTCGGTGCCGAGCGCGAGCGACACCGCATCCGCGACCAGTTCGGGGAAGTAGCCGCAGGCGTGGATCTCCGCCCGCAGGCCCGGCGGCAGGTGCAGCGCAGGACGAGACGTCATGGCTGCCATCTTCCCACCAACGGTTGCCTCGCCCCCAATTCGGGCCGCGTCCCTTATGGTGTGGACCCGTGAGCACCCGTCCCTTCATCGCCGCACGCGTCGAGGAGTTCCTCGACCGCCGGATCGAGGGGGTGCTGCGCGCGGTGGGTTGGCGCGAGAAGGTGATCTGCTACACCGGCTACGGCAGCAGCGAGAGCATCCGGGTGCTCGGACGCGTCGTGCTGGTGCCCAAGCGGGCCCGCAGCGGACTGGGCAAGGCCACCGAGGACCTGATCAAGCGCCGCGGCTTCCGCAACTTCGTCAGCGCGGCCTGCGTCCGCGCGACCGTGACGATCACCGTCGGCGAGCAGGTGGTCACGGTCACCACCGACCGCGGCGGCTACATCGACGAACGCATCCGCCACCACGGCCTGCCGGCGGGCTGGCAGCAGGTGAAGGTGCGGAGCCGCACATCCAAGGTGGCGCTGGCCGACGTCCACGTGGTGGCCGACGACACCACTTTCGGGGTGGTGTCCGACATCGACGACACGATCATCTCGACCTGGCTGCCCCGGCCGATGATCGCCGCCTGGAACTCGTTCATCCGCGACGAGTCGGCCCGCCAGTCCGTCCCCGGGATGGCCCGGATGTACACCAGCCTGCTCGCCGAGCACCCCGGCGCACCGATCATCTACATCTCCACCGGCGCCTGGAACACCCACGGCTTCCTGTCCCGGTTCCTCAAGCGGCACGGCTACCCGGTCGGCGCGATGCTGCTCACCGACTGGGGGCCCACCAACACCGGCTGGTTCCGTTCGGGCATGGCGCACAAGGGCGACACGCTGCTGCAGCTCACCCGCGACTTCCCGCACATCTCGTGGGTGCTCGTCGGGGACGACGGGCAGCACGACCCGGTGATCTACGCGAACTTCGCCCACGTCGCGCCCGACCGGGTACGGGCGATCGCGATCCGCCAGCTCACCCCGGCCGAGCAGGTGCTCGCCCACGGCACCACGACCGTGCTGCCGGAGGAGCAGGAGGCGGCCGCGGACACGCCCTGGGTGGTGGCGCCGGACGGACGCGGCCTGCTGGCGGGTCTCCGCGGCCTCGCCGACCCGCTGTGATTGACTGACGCGAGAACAAGGAGAGACCCAGCACTGATGGTTGCCAAGCCGCCGGTCGAGGACGATTTCGCGGAGCGGATCGTCGACGTCGACGTCTCCGAGGAGATGGAGACCAGCTTCCTCGAGTACGCCTACTCGGTGATCTACTCCCGCGCCCTCCCGGACGCCAGGGACGGACTGAAGCCCGTGCAGCGACGCATCCTCTACACGATGGACCAGATGCGGATCCGGCCCGACGTGTCGCACGTGAAGTGCTCGCGCGTCGTCGGCCAGGTGATGGGCCTCTATCACCCGCACGGCGACTCCGCGATCTACGACGCCCTGGTCCGCCTCGCCCAGCCGTGGGCGATGCGGCTGCCGACGGTGGACGGGCACGGCAACTTCGGCTCGCTCGACTCCGGCCCCGCCGCGATGCGGTACACCGAGTGCCGGATGGCGCCGGCCGCCGTGGCGATGACGGCCGACATCGAGGCCGACACGGTCGACTTCCGCCCGAACTACGACGGCAAGGAGTCCGAGCCGACGGTGCTGCCGTCCGCGTTCCCGAACCTGCTGGTCAACGGCAGCACCGGCATCGCGGTCGGCATGGCGACCAACATCCCCCCGCACAACCTGATCGAGGTCGTCCAGGCGCTCAAGCACCTGATGTGGAACCCCGACGCCGACGTCGACGAGCTGATGCGCTACGTCCCGGGTCCCGACTTTCCCGTGGGCGGCAAGATCATCGGCCTGGACGGCATCCGCGAGGCCTACACGACCGGCCGGGGCAGCTTCCGCGTCCGCGCCTCGGCCCGGATCGAGCAGGTGCACGCCCGCCGCAAGGGCATCGTGGTCACCGAACTGCCCTACCAGGTGGGGCCCGAGCGCATCATCGAGCAGGTCAAGACCCTGGTCACGGCCAAGAAGCTCACCGGGATCGCCGACATCAAGGACCTCACCGACCTGGCCAACGGCACCCGGCTGGTGATCGAGGTCAAGAACGGCATCAATCCCGACGCGCTGCTGGAGGAGCTGTACCGGCTGACCAAGCTGGAGGACTCCTTCGCGATCAACAACGTGGCGCTCGTCGACGGCCAGCCGAACACGATGCCGCTGAAGCAGATGTTGGAGGTCTACCTCGACCACCGGCTCCAGGTGATCCGGCGCCGCTCGGCGTTCCAGTTGGGCAAGGCCAGGGACCGGCTGCACCTGGTCGAGGGCCTGCTGATCGCCATCGTCGACATCGACGACGTGATCGCGATCATCCGTTCCTCCGACGACGGCGCGCAGGCCCGCGCCCGGTTGATGGACGCGTTCGAGCTGACCGAGGTGCAGGCCAACTACATCCTCGACATGCAGCTGCGGCGGCTGACGAAGTTCTCCGCGATCGAACTCGAGGCCGAGCGCGACAAGCTGTGGCTGACGATCAACGACCTCCAGGGCATCCTCGACTCCGACCAGCGGCTGCGCGAGGTCACCGCGCACGAGCTGGACGAGGTGGCCCGCACCCACGGGACGCCGCGGCGCACGATCCTGCTGGCCTCGGCCGGCAACCAGGTGACCGCGGCCAAGGCGGCGAAGGCCAACGGTGCGAGCCTGGAGATCGCCGACGACCCGTGCTGGGTGATGCTGTCCTCGACCGGGCTGCTGGCCCGCACCGACAACGACGAGCCGCTGCCCACGTCCGGGCCGCGGGCCACCCACGACGTGATCAGCTCGGCGGTGCGGACGACCGCGCGCGGCGAGTTCTGCGCGCTCACCAACCGCGGACGCCTGCTGCGCGGCCAGGCGATCGACGTGCCGTCGGTGCCGGTGACCGCGGCCGCACCGAACCTCCAGGGCGGCTCCCCGGCGGTCGAGTTGCTGCCGCTCGATCCGGGCGAGCGCATCCTCGGCCTCGGCACCCTCGGCGAGGGCACCTTCGGCTGGGCGCTCGGCACCCGGCAGGGTGTGGTGAAACGGGTGAACCCCGAGATCCTCGGCAAGGACGCGTGGGACATCATCCGGCTCGACGACGGCGACGAGGTCGTCGGGGCGCTCGAACTGGCCCACGACCTGGTCGACTTCGTGTTCGTCACCAGCGACGCCCAGCTGCTGCACTTCCCGGCATCCGCGGTGCGTCCGCAGGGACGCGCGGGCGGCGGCATGGCCGGCATCAAGCTGGAGCGTGGCGCGCGGGTGGTGTTCTTCGGCGCCACCCCGGTCGCCGACTCCTCCGTGGTCACCGTGGCCGGATCCTCCGCCGCCCTGCCGGGCACCGAGGCCGGCAGTGCCAAGGTCACCCCACTCGCCGAGTACCCGGGCAAGGGCCGCGCCACCGGCGGTGTGCGCTGCCAGCGTTTCCTGAAGGGCGAGGACGGCCTGCTGCTGGCCTGGGTGGGTGCCGATCCGGCGATCGCCGCGGCCGCCAGCGGCACCCCGATCGACCTGCCGGCACCCGACCTGCGCCGCGACGCGTCCGGGGTGTCGGCGGCCCAGCCGATCGCCGCGGTCGGTTCCCGCTACCACGCGTGATTCCGGCGCGTAGAGGGCGGCTCGCATCGTCGTGCTATTTTTTACATGTCATCATGTGGAAAAGGGGTTCAGCGGTGTGCAGCTACTGCGGATGCGACTCGATCGAGGTGATCGGCAGGTTCATGGCCGAGCACGTGGAGATCATCAATGCGACCGGCGTGTTGCGCGCGGCCGTGCACTCCGGTGACCCCGGCGCGCTCGCGTCCGCCCGTGGCGTCGTGGCCGAGCTGCTCTGGCCCCACACCGTCGCGGAGGAGGCCGGCCTGTTCCGGGTGATGGCCCAGGACGAGGTGTACGCCGGCCACATCGCCACGCTCTGCGGCGAGCACGTGACCCTCGGCGACCTGCTCGCCGCCCTCACCCCGGGCGACGACGCCGCCATGATGACCTTCGAGGACGCCCTCCGCGACCACATCGACAAGGAGGACAACGGCCTCTTCCCCGCGGCGGCGATCGCGCTGGACGGCCCGCAGTGGATCGAGGTGCACGCGACCACCCCGCACTCCCACGACGGTGGCGCGCCACACGTCCACGCCGCCGCGACCGATCACGACCACCACGGCCCGGGCGCGGTCGCTAGGGTGACTGCGTGAACTCCGACTTCGACGACCTGCTCGCGGCGAACCAGCGCTACGCCAACTCCGCCCCCCGCAACTTCGACGGCTACGCCCACGCCGGCATCGCCGTGGTCACCTGCATGGACTCACGCCTCCAACCGCTGGAGATGATCGGGCTGTACCTGGGCGAGGCGAAGATCCTGCGCACCCCCGGCGGCCACGTCACCCCGGACGCCCTGAACGGCTGCATCCTCGGGGTGAACCTGCTCCAGGTGGACCGCATCCTGGTGGTGACGCACAGCCGGTGCGCGATGGCCGCCTCGTATGACGACGAACTACGCCAGCGCGTGTCCGACGCCGCCGGTGTGGACGCGTCCGGCTACAGCTTCGGCGCCGACCCCGACCAGGCCGGACGCCTCCGCGCCGATGTCGAGCTGCTGGCCTCCCACCCGCTGATCGCGGGTCGCGCACGGGTCGGCGGCTTCCACTACGACGTCGACACGGGCCTGCTCAGCCAGGTCTGCTGAGCCGCGGCGGCCTCGCGCTGCCAGACTGGGCGAATGACCACCATCGGGCTCACCCGCTCCGACCAGATCCTGCTGGGCGCGTCCGCCGCCGCGGTCGTCGCGGCAGCGCTCACCCGCTACGTCGGCGGCGGCGAGGTGCTCGCCTTCGCCTGTTCGGCGGCCGCGGTCACGGTGCTCGCCGCCGTGGTCGGGCGGTCGGTCGAGCAGCTCGGCGACCGGTTCGGCGCCGGCGCGACCAGCGTCCTGCAGTCGGCCCTGGGCAACCTGCCCGAGCTGTTCATCGCCCTGTTCGCCCTCAAGGCCGGCCTGGTGGCGGTCGTGCAGGCCGCGCTGATCGGCTCGATCCTGGCCAACGTGCTGCTGGTGCTCGGGCTCTCGTTCGTCGTCGGCGGGCTCAAGCACGGCACCCAGCGCATCAACAGCCAGCGCGCGCAGCACATTGGCGTGATGCTCTTCGTCTCGGTGGCCGCGATGGTGATGCCGTCGGTGGCCGCGTTCATCCACTCCCCCGCCGAGCCGCACGAGACCACGCTGTCGGTGCTGGCGTCGGTGATCCTGATCGCGCTGTTCGCGCTCAGCCTGCCCGCGTCCCTGCGCCGTGACGAGGACTCCGAGGGCGACCGGGCCATCGCGAAGAGCCACGAGGCGCCCCGCTGGCCGCTCGCCGTGGCGCTGGCCATGCTGGCCGGCTCGAGCGTGGCCGCCGCGTTCGTCTCGGACTGGTTCGTGACCGCCCTCGAACCGGCGATGGACACCCTCGGCATCTCGCAGGCGTTCGCCGGCCTGGTGATCGTCGCGATCGCCGGCAACGCGATCGAGAACGTGGTCGGCATCCAGCTCGCCCTGCGCAACCAGTCGGAGTTCGCCTTCGCGGTGATCATCAACTCCCCGTTGCAGATCGCCTTGGTGCTCGCGCCGTTGCTGGTGATCATCTCGAACCTGTTCGGGTTCACCGCCCTGACGCTGGTGTTCTCCCCGTTGCTGGTCGTCGCCGTGCTGCTGGCCGTCCTGCTCGCCGTGCTGATCACGTTCGACGGGCACTCCAACTGGCTGGAGGGCGCCGCGCTGATCGGGCTCTACGGCGTGATCGCCGGCACCTTCTGGTGGGGCTGAGCCCCGCTCAGGCGTCGATGCGCTCGGCGTCCAGCGCGTACACGCCCTCGATGAGGAACTCCTTGCGGGGCGCGACGTCGTTGCCCATCAGCTTCTCGAACGTGCCCTCCGCGCTCAGCGCGTCGTCCACCGTGATCCGCCGCAACGTGCGGTGCCGCGGGTTCATCGTGGTGTCGGACAGCTCGTGCGCGTCCATCTCGCCCAGGCCCTTGTAGCGCTGCGGCTCCTTGAACGACTGGCCCTTCTTGGTGAGCTCGGCGAGCTTCCGCCGGTACTCGGCCTCGTTGTAGGTGTACAGGTACTTGTCCTGGCCCTTGCGCGGGTTGGTCAGCTCGAACCGGTGCAGCGGCGGGACGGCGGTGTAGACCCGTCCGGCCTCGACCAGGGGACGCATGTACTTGAAGAACAGGGTGGCGAGCAGGGTGCGGATGTGCGCGCCGTCGGAGTCGGCGTCGGCCATGAAGATCACCTTGGAGTACCGGGCCGCGTCGATGTCGAACGTGCGTCCCGACCCCGCGCCGACCACCTGGATGATGGACGCGCACTCGGCGTTCTTCAGCATGTCGCCGACCGAGGCCTTCTGGACGTTCAGGATCTTGCCGCGGATCGGCAGCAGGGCCTGGTACTCGGAGTCGCGGGCCAGCTTGGCCGTGCCGAGGGCGGAGTCGCCCTCCACGATGAACAGCTCGGTGCGGTCGAGGTCGGTGCTGCGGCAGTCGGCGAGCTTCGCCGGCAGCGTGGAGGACTCCAGCGCGTTCTTGCGGCGCTGCGCCTCCTTGTGGGCGCGCGCCTGCACGCGGGTGCGGGACGCCGCGACGACCTTCTCCATGACCGCCCGCGCCTGCGTGCGCAGCGCCGCCCGGCTGGAGGTGAGGAAGTCGCCCAGTTCGGTCTCGACGATCTTCGTGACCAGGCGGGTCACCGGCGGGGTCCCCAGCACCTCCTTGGTCTGGCCCTCGAACTGCGGTTCGGCGAGCCGGACGGTGACCACGGCGGTGAGGCCCTCCAGGGCGTCGTCCTTGATGATCTCCTCGCCGGCCTTCAGCAGCCGGGTGCCGTCCAGGCCGCGGGCGAACGCGCGGGTGAGGCCGCGTTCGAAGCCGGCCACGTGGGTGCCGCCCTTGGGGGTGGCGATGATGTTGACGAACGACGGCACCTGGGTGTCGTAGCCGGTGCCCCAGCGCAGCGCGATGTCGACGTCGAGGGTGCGCTCCACGTCGGTCGGCGTCATGGCGCCGGCGTCGTCCAGCATCGGCACGGTCTCGGTGAAGGTGTCGGTGCCGCGCAGGCGCAGGATCTCGCTCACCGGCGGGTCGGACGCGAGGAAGTCGCAGAACTCGGAGATGCCGCCGTCGTGCTTGAACACCTCCACGGTCGACTCGGCCGCCCGGGAGTCGGTGACGACCAGCTCGAGGCCGGGCACCAGGAAGCTGGTCTGCCGGGCGCGCGCCAGCAGCTGCGGCAGCGCGAGCTGGGCGTCCTTGAGGAAGATCTGCCGGTCCGGCCAGTAGCGCACCCGGGTGCCGGTGACGCCGCGGCCGGCGCGTCCGACCTTGCGGAGTTCGTTGCCCGGGGTGAACGGGGCGTCCGGGCCCTCGCCGGCGAACGTGCCGGGCACGCCGCGGCGGAAGCTCATCGCGTGGGTGGCGCCGTTGCGGTCGACCTCCACGTCCAGCCGGGTGCTGAGCGCGTTCACCACGGACGCGCCCACGCCGTGCAGGCCGCCGGTGGCGTTGTAGCTGCCGGCCCCGAACTTGCCGCCGGCGTGCAGCTTGGTGAACACGACCTCGACACCGGTCAGCCCGGTGCGCGGCTCGATGTCGACGGGGATGCCCCGAGCGCGGTCGCAGACCAGGATGCTGCCGTCGTGCTCGAGGGTCACCTCGATGCGCTCGCCGAACCCGGCCAGTGCCTCGTCGACCGCGTTGTCGATGATCTCCCACAGGCAGTGCATCAGCCCGCGGGTGTCGGTGGACCCGATGTACATGGCCGGGCGCTTGCGGACCGCCTCCAGTCCCTCGAGCACCAGCAGGTGCCTGGCCTCGTAGTCGCGGCCCTCGGCAGCCTTCGTCGTCGTCACCGCCCGAGATTATCTCGGACGGGTAACAGTTCATCGCATCTGCGTAACGGTGTCGGCCGCTGCCGGGGTTTGTCGGAACGGTTGCCTACACTGAGAGCTGCCGGGAACAAACCTGACAGCCGTCACGTTGATCCCGGTGCAACACCCGCAGGCTGTGTGTGGGTGAGACAGGGAGGAAGATCTGATGACCGCAACCGTTACCGAACATCTGACCGCTGCTGACCGCTGCGACCGCTGCGGCGCCCAGGCCTACCTCCGGGTCACCCTCAACTCCGGCGGCGAGCTGCTCTTCTGCGCACACCACGCGAAGGCCCACTCCGACAAGCTCAGCCAGGTGGCGCTGAAGATCCACGACGAGACCAGCAAGCTCAGCTGACGCACCGCGTTCGCGAAGGGCCCCGGGTCTCCCGGGGCCCTTCGTGTTTCCTCGGCGCGGTTGGGATACTCCACCCATGAGCATCGACGCGGTCGCCGGAGACCTGACCACCGAACGGGCGGACGCGCTCGTCAACGCCGCGAACTCGACCCTGCTGGGCGGGGGCGGCGTGGACGGGGCGCTGCACGCCGCAGCCGGGCCGAGCCTGCTGGAGGCGTGCCGCCGGGTGCGGAAGTCACAATGGCCGGACGGCCTGCCGGTCGGCGAAGCGGTCGCCACGGAGGCCGGCGATCTGCCGGCCACCTGGGTCATCCACACCGTCGGACCGAACCGCAACGCCGGCCAGACCGACGAACGGTTGCTCGCGTCCTGCTACACCCGCTCGCTGGACGTCGCCGTCGAACTGGGCGCGCGGACGGTCGCCTTCCCCGCGATCGGCGCCGGCGTGTACGGCTGGGACGCGGCCACCGCGGCGCGGGTCGCGGTCGCCGCGGTCGCCGCCCACCCCCGCACCGGCATCGAGCGGGTGCGGTTCGTCCTGTTCTCCCCGCGCCTGCACGACGCTTTCGCGTCCGAGATCGCGGGGCTGGGCGCATGACCACGCTGCCCTACGGTTCCTGGCCGTCCCCGATCTCGGCCGCCGACCTCACCGCCGCCGCCGTCGGACTGTCCCGCGGGCTCGTCGACGACGACCGCGTCTACTGGACCGAGGCCTACCCCCGGCAGGGCGGACGGGTCGCCCTGTGGGTGCAGGAGCCCGACGGCTCGCGCCGCGAGCTGGCGCCCGAGCACAGCGTCCGCAACAGCATCAACGAGTACGGCGGCGGCGCCTGGGCGGTGGCCGGCGGTGTCGTGGTGTACTCCGACCACCCCTCCGGTGACCTGTGGGTGCTGGCGGACGGCGAACGCCGCCGGCTGGCCAGCGGGGGCGCGCTGCGCTACGGGTGCCTCGTCGTGGTGCCCGACCGCCGGCTCGTGCTGGCCGTCGTCGAGGACCACACCCGCAGCGACCAGGCCTGCGAGCAGCGGCTGGTCGCGCTCGACCTCGACGCCGACAACGCCGACGGCGGCCGCGTCCTCGCCGCCGGTGCCGACTTCTACGCGAGCCCGGCCCTGCGCGACGACGGGCTGCTGGCCTGGGTGCAGTGGCAGCTGCCGGACATGCCGTGGGACGCCAGCGATGTGTGGGTGGCCCCGCTGGACGCACCCGGGCAGGCCCGAAAGGTCGCCGGCGGCCCGGGCAACAGCGTGCTGTACCCCGCGTGGGCGGCCGACGGGTCGCTGCTGTACCTCGACGACGCGTCCGGCTTCTGGAACTTCCACCGGTGGGACGGGTCGGCGTCGACGCCCGTCCACACGCACCCGTGGGACTTCTGCGGGCCGATGTGGACGCCCGATCCCGCCCCGTACAGCCTGCTCCCCGACGGCCGCATCGCCTGCACCTGGGTGCGCGACTGGACCGGCCACCTGGGCGTCCTCGACCCGGCCGACGGCTCGCTCGCCGGGCTGCCGACCGGCGCGGTCGGGTGCGAGCTCAGCGGCCGCGGCGACCGCGTGGTCGCGCTGTTCGGCTACGCCGACCGTCCGGCCGAACTGCGCCTGCTCGACCTCGCCGGGAACGACAGCACGCTGCTCCGGCGGGCGTCCGAGGTCCACCTGCCCCCGGGGCTGGTGTCGGTGGCCCGCTCGGTCACCTGGGACTCCCCCGACGGCCCGGTGCAGGCCTGGTACTACCCGCCGACCAATCCGGACGTGCGCGCGCCCGAGGAGGAGCTGCCGCCCGTGCAGGTCTGGAGCCACGGCGGGCCCACCGCGTTCTCGGAGTCCGACCTCCGGCTCACCACCCAGTTCTGGACCTCCCGCGGCATCGGCATCCTCGACGTGAACTACTCCGGGTCGGCCGGTGCCGGACGCGCCTACCGGGAGCGCCTCGACGGAGCGTGGGGCGTGGCGGACGTCCGTGACTGCGTGGACGGCGCGCTGGCCCTGGTCGCGGCCGGGATGGCCGACGGTGAGCGGCTCAGCATCCGGGGCGGGTCGGCCGGGGGCTACACCACGCTCGCCGCGCTGACCAGCAGCGACGTGTTCGCCGCCGGCATCAGCCTGTACGGCATCGGCGACCTGGAGACCCTCGTCGCCGACACCCACAAGTTCGAGTCGGGCTACACCGAACGGCTGGTCGCGCCCTACCCGGAGGGCCGTGAGACCTACCGCGAGCGCTCCCCCATCCACCACCTCGACAGGCTGGCCTGCCCGATGCTGATCCTCCAGGGACGGCTCGACCGGGTCGTCCCGCCCGAGCAGGCCGAAGCGATGGCCGCCGCTGTCGCGGCCCGCGGCCTGCCGGTCGAGCTGGTCTGGTTCGACGAGGAGGGCCACGGCTTCCGCCGCGCCGAGAGCATCATCGCCACCGCCGAGCACGCGCTGGCCTTCCTCGGCCGGGTGCACGGCTTCACCCCGGCCTGACGAGCCCTCAGCGGCGACGTCCCGGACGGTCGTCCCGCGGCGGCATGATCGTCGGCGGCACGTCCGGCTCGGCGGCGGGCTCCGGCACGAAGCCGGCGGTGACCGGCCGGGTGACCACCCCGCGCGGGCCACGGCGCAACCGCTGCTCGACCGCGCCGGCGACCCGGGTGAGGGCGGAGTTGATCAGGATGTAGATGACCGCGAGCACGATCAGCGTCGGGATCAGGTTGGCGAACGCCGTGGCCAGGTAGGAGCCCGAGCGCAGCAGTTCGAGGTAGGAGATCATCGAACCGAGCGCGGAGTCCTTCAGGATCACCACCAGCTGGCTCAGCATCGAGGGCAGCATGGCGGTGATGGCCTGCGGCAGCAGGATCGTGGTCAGCGTCTGCAACGGGGTCAGCCCGATCGCGAGCCCGGACTCGCGCTGGCCGGCGGGCAGCGCGTTCACCCCGGAGCGGACGAGTTCGGCCAGCACGCACGAGTTGTAGACCGTGAGCCCGACCACGACGCCGAACAGCGGCAGCGCCGTACCGGAGATGCGCAGCCCGTACAGGCCCGCGTAGTACGCGAACAGCATCATCATCAGCACCGGCACCGAGCGGAAGAACTCCACGAACGCCCCGCACGCCCACCGGATCCAGCGCTGCTCGACCAGACGCCCGATGCCGAGCAGCAGGCCGAACACGATCGACAGCGCGACCGAGATCGCGGCCGCCACCAGCGTGCCCAGCAGCCCGGGCAGCAGGTAGGCCGTCCATGCCGTCGGGGTGAGGAACGGCAACCACTTCTCCGCGGTGAGCTGGTTGTTCGCCGGGTCGGCCAGCCGCACCACGAAGTACGCCAGCATCGCGAGCAGGACGATCGCGCCGACGACCGCGATGATGCGGTAGCGGACGCGGGCCCGCGGCCCGGGCGCATCGAACAGGACCGACGCCTGGGCGCTCATCGCCGCACCGCCAGCCGGTTCGACAGCCAGGTGAACAGCAGGCCCACCGGCAGGGTGAGCACGACGAACCCGGCGGCCATCACGATGAAGATGAAGTACAGCAGGGACGGGTTGAACTCGATCATGTTGCGCATCAGGTACGCGGCCTCCGCCACCCCGACCGTGGCCACCACCGTGGTGTTCTTGGTGAGCGCGATCAACGTGTTCCCCAGCGGCGCGATCGCCCCGCGGAACGCCTGCGGGAGCACGACGTGGCGCAGGGTCGCGCCGAACCCGAGGCCGATCGAGCGGGCCGCCTCGGCCTGCCCGGTGGGCACCGTGTTGATGCCGCTGCGCAGCGCCTCGGCCACGAACGAGGCGTGGTAGACCGCCAGCGCGACCACCCCCCAGCGGAAGCCGTTGTCGACGATGAAAGTCGGGGAGTCCGGCGGCGCGAGGCTGATCTTCAGCGTGTTGGAGACACCGAGCGCGCACAGCGCCACGATCAGCGTGAGCGGCGTGTTGCGCACCAGCGTCACGAACCACGTGCCGGCCCGTTGCAGCACGCCCACCGGGGACACCCGGCAGACGGCCACAACGGTGCCGAGGAGCAGGGCGCCGAGGGCGCCCCACAGCGTGAGCTGGATGGTCACCCAGAACGCCCCGAGGACGTCGTACTCACGCAGCAGCGTGCTGATCCCGCTCATCTGGTCAGCAGGCGTCCGCCTTGGGCGGGTTCGTGGCCGCGTCCGGCGTGAACCCCGACGGTCCGACGGTGGCGTCCAGCGCCTTCTTCCAGGAGCCGTCCGCGACCATCTTCTCCAGCGCGGCGTTGATCGCCGTGCAGAGCTTGGTGTCGCCCTGCTTGATGCCCACCCCGTAGCGCTCGGTGCTGAACGGCTTGCCGACCACCTTCAGCTTGCCGGAGTACTGGCTCTGGGCGGCGAAGCCGGCCAGGATCACGTTGTCGGTGGTGACCGCGTCGATGCTGCCCGAGGCGAGCGCCTCCACGCACTTGGAGTAGGTGTCGTACTCCTGGAGCTGCACCTGGTTGGCGATGGTGTCCTTGATCTTCTTCGCCGAAGTGGAGCCGACGACCGAGCACAGCTTCTTCCCGTTGAGGGTCTCCGGTCCGGTGATGTCGGTGTTGGACGCGCTGACCAGCAGGTCCTGTCCGGCGATGAAGTACGGCCCGGCGAACGACACCTTCTTCTTGCGGTCGTCGGTGATGGAGTAGGTGGCGAAGATCATCTTGACCTGGTCGCTCTGGAGCAGGGTCTCGCGCTGGGCGGACGGGGACTCCTTGAACTCGACCTCGGTGTAGCCCAGGTCCTTGGCGACGTACCTCGCGACCTCCACGTCGAAGCCCTCGTAGTTGTCACCCACCTTCAGGCCGAGGCCGGGTTGGTCGAACTTGATGCCGATGATCACCTTGCCGCCGGTACCGGGGTCTCCGCCGGCGGGATTGCCGGCGCAGGCGGACAGGCTCATGGCCAGCGCCGCCACGGCGCCGATCGCCCCGAGGGGCTTTCCGAACTTCATCTCTCCTCCTTCGTAAGGAATCTCTTCGTAAGTAGGGAAGGTCGGTTGTTCAGTGCGTCAGGATCTTGCTCAGGAAGTCCTTCGCCCGGTCGGTCTGCGGGTGGGTGAAGAACTCCTCCGGTGAGTTCTCCTCGACGATCTGGCCGGCGGCCATGAAGACCACCCGGTCGGCGGCCTTGCGGGCGAACCCCATCTCGTGGGTCACGACGATCATCGTCATGCCGGCCCCGGCGAGGGCGACCATCACGTCCAGCACCTCGTTGATCATCTCGGGGTCGAGCGCCGAGGTGGGCTCGTCGAACAGCATCAGCTTGGGGTCCATGGCCAGCGCCCGGGCGATCGCCACTCGCTGCTGCTGGCCGCCGGAGAGCTGGGCGGGGTACTTGCCGGCCTGGTCGGCCACGCCCACGCGGTCGAGCAGGTCGGTGGCCTTCTTCTCGGCCTCGGGCGGCGTCAGCCCGCGCACCTTGATCGGGCCGAGGGTGACATTGTCGAGCACGGTCTTGTGGGCGAACAGGTTGAACGACTGGAACACCATGCCGACATCGGCCCGCAGGTGCGCGAGGGCCTTGCCCTCCTCGGGCAGCGGCACGCCGTCGATGGCGATCGTCCCCGAATCGATGGTCTCCAGGCGGTTGACGGCCCGGCACAACGTCGACTTGCCCGAGCCGGACGGACCGAGCACCACGACCACCTCGCCCTTGCCGACGGCAAGGTTGATGTCGTTGAGGACGTGCAGCGTCCCGAAGTGCTTGTTGACCCCGGTGAGGACGACCACGGGCGTCGCGTCGGCAGTCGCCGGCTCCGTCCCCCTGGCTCCCATCCACCGAAGGTAGCCGGACCCTCACGCGGTTGGCCACACTCGGCACGGGCCTCAGAATTACGACCCCGGAAGCGGTTTGGAGTGCCCGTTCACCGTACGGCTAGGGTGGCGAGTCATGGCGACGCATGTGGTGTGGGACTGGAACGGCACCCTCCTGGACGACCTCGAGTGCTGCGTCGAGGTCACCAACCAGATGCTGGTGGAGTTCGGCCTGCCGGTGCTCGACGGGGTCGCCGCCTACCGGTCGGTCTTCCGCTTCCCGATCGTCGAGTACTACGCCGACCTCGGCTTCGACGTCTCCCCTGAGGGCAACTTCGACGCCGCCGCGCGCCGCTACCTCGAGCTGTACAGCCCGGCGTCGGTGGCCTGCGGCCTCCACGTCGGGGCGACCGAGGTGCTGGCGGACCTGCACGGGACCAGCGTCCGCCAGGTTGTGATCTCCGCCTCCGAACAGCAGAACCTGCTCGCCCAGCTCGGGCCGTGGTCGCTGGACCGGTGGCTGGACGGCGCCCACGGCATCGAGGACATCTACGCCGCGTCGAAGGCCGGCATCGCCCGCCGCTGGCTGGAGGAGGTGGGCGTGGACCCCCAGCAGGTCTGCTTCGTCGGCGACTCCGAACACGACTTCGAGATCGCGGACGCGCTCGGCGCGCGCTGCGTCCTGTTCAGCGGCGGCCACCACGCCCGCGAGCACCTCGCCGGCCTCGGCGTCCCCGTCGTCGACGACCTGCGCCAGGTCAGCGAGTTCGTCCACGCGGTCTGAGCCCAACTGGTCAGTCGAGGTAGTCGCGCAGCACCTGGGAGCGGGACGGGTGGCGCAGCTTGCTCATGGTCTTGGACTCGATCTGGCGGATCCGCTCGCGGGTCACGCCGTAGACCTTGCCGATCTCGTCCAGCGTCTTGGGCTGGCCGTCGGTGAGGCCGAAGCGCATGCTGACCACGCCGGCCTCACGCTCGGAGAGCGTGTCCAGCACGTCGTGCAGCTGCTCCTGGAGCAGCGTGAAGTTGACCGCCTCCGCCGGCACGACGGCCTCGGAGTCCTCGATCAGGTCGCCGAACTCCGAATCGCCGTCCTCGCCCAGCGGGGTGTGCAGCGAGATCGGCTCGCGGCCGTACTTCTGCACCTCCACGACCTTCTCCGGGGTCATGTCCAGCTCGCGGGCCAGCTCCTCCGGGGTTGGCTCGCGACCGAGGTCCTGGAGCATCTGCCGCTGCACGCGGGCCAGCTTGTTGATGACCTCCACCATGTGCACCGGGATACGGATCGTGCGGGCCTGGTCGGCCATGGCGCGGGTGATCGCCTGCTTGATCCACCACGTCGCGTACGTGGAGAACTTGTAGCCCTTGGTGTAGTCGAACTTCTCGACCGCACGGATCAGGCCGAGGTTGCCCTCCTGGATCAGGTCCAGGAACAGCATGCCGCGACCGGTGTACCGCTTGGCCAGCGAGACGACCAGGCGGAGGTTCGCCTCCAGCAGGTGGTTCTTGGCGCGGCGGCCGTCCTCGGCGATCCATTCCAGGTCGTCCTGGTCGCCGGGCACGCTGCCCTCGTTGACGGTCTCCTCGGCGAACAGGCCGGCCTCGATGCGCTTGGCCAGCTGCACCTCCTGCTCGGCGTTCAGCAGGGCGACCTTGCCGATCTGCTTCAGGTAGTCCTTGACCGGGTCGGCGGTGGCGCCGGCGGCCATGACCTGCTGCTCGGGCTCGTCGGCGTCGTCGGCGTCGGACAGGCTGAAGCCCTGGTCCTCGCTCAACTCCTGCTCGGTCTTGGCGGCCTCGGCCGGCTCGAAGTCGGACTCGTCGACGTCGTCGAGGGTGCGCTTCTGTCCGCCGACCGTGAGGACGACGTCGTCGCCCTCACGCGCGAACTTCACGTTGCCCAGGTTGGACGGCTCCAGGACCTCCTCGACCGTCACCTCCTCGAGTTCGACGTCGGCGTCCTCGGCGAGCGCGCCGTCGGTGGGCTCGGTGTCCTCGTCCGGGGTCACCGGCGAGCTGCTCTCGGGGTTCGGGACCGCCTTCACCGGGGAGCTGGCGGCCTTGCGCGCCGGGGTCTTCGGGGTCGCGGCGACGACCTCATCGGTGGCGGAAACGGCGGCGGCACGGGAACGTGGAGACACGGGGCTTACCTCTCAACAGAGCGTTCAAGGGCGCACAACAACCGGGTGTTGTCAATACTCGCTGGTTCCAGTGTGCCACGCCCGGACCGAACACCCAAGTCGTGGTGGCACTCCTACGCTGGGCGTCATGCCTGTACCCCTCGAGCCACCGGTCGCACCGCGCCGTCCCGAGCCCCGCGTCCACCACGGCGACACCTTCGTCGACCCGTACGCCTGGATGCGGCACAAGGACGACCCGGAGTTCCTCGCGTACCTGGAGGCCGAGAACGCCTGGACCGAGACGGTCACCGCACCCCTCGCGGGGCTCCGCGAGGAACTGTTCAACGACATCTCGGTGCGCACCAGGCAGACCGACCTGAGCGTGCCCGACTTCGCGCGCCACGACGGACTCGGCGAGTTCTGGTACTACGCCCGCACCACCGAGGGCCTGGACTACGCCAGCCTCTATCGCTGCCCGGCCACCGGGCGCGACGCCATGCCCGACCCGGACGCCGACGTCCCGGCGGGCGAGCACCTCCTGCTGGACGTCCAGGCGTTGTCGGAGGGGCACGACTTCTTCGCGCTCGGCTGCTTCGACATCTCCCCGGACGGACGCCGCGCGGCCTACTCGGTCGACACCGAGGGCGACGAGCGCTACCACCTGTACTTCCTGGACCTGCTCACCGGCGAACTGCTTCCCGACGAGGTCGAGGAGGTCGCCGGCGGCGGCACCTGGGCGGGCAACGGTGCGTTCTGCTACCTCACCGTCGACGACGCCTGGCGTCCGGACCGGCTGTGGCGCCACACGCTCGGCACGACCGGCGACGACGAACTGCTGTACACCGAGGCCGACGAGCGCTTCTGGCTCGGCGTCGACTCCTCCCGGGACCATCGCTGGGTGCACGTCGCCGCGGCCAGCAAGACCAGCACCGAGGCCTGGCTGCTCGACACCACCGATCCGGACGCCGTCCTGCGCTCGGTGGCGCCACGGCGCGACGACGTCGAGTACGACGTCGAGGTCGCCGGCGACCGGCTGTTCATCGTCCACAACGACGGCGCCCCCGACTTCGCGCTCGCCGAGGCCCCGCTCGCCGCCAGCTCGCCCGAGGAGTGGCGGACGCTGCGCGCGGGCGAGCCCGGCGTCCGGCTGCTCGGGGTGACCGCCTACGACCGGGTGCTGGTGCTCAGCCTGCGTCGCGAGGGCCTCCAGGTCGTCGCCCTGCGGCACCGGGACGCGGACGGGAACCCCGGCCCGGAGGTGGAGATCGGCTTCGACGAACCCCTCTACCAGGTGGACGCCGACGACGGCGACGAGGCCGACACCGACCGGATCCGGCTGCACTACCAGTCGATGGTCACCCCCGACCAGGTGCTGGAGTACGCGCTGGCCGACGGCAGCCGCACCGTCCTGCGACAGCGTCCGGTGCTCGACCACCCCGACCACGGGCCCTACCGGCCCTCCGACTACGTGCAGCGCCGGGAGTGGGCGACCGCCGAGGACGGCACGCGGGTGCCGCTGTCGCTGGTATACCGGCGCGACCTGCCGCTCGACGGCAGCGCCGGCTGCCTGCTGTACGGCTACGGCGCCTACGAGATCAGCATCCCGCCCACGTTCTCGATCGCCCGCCTCAGCCTGCTCGACCGCGGCTACGTGCACGCGATCGCCCACGTCCGCGGCGGCGGCGAGCTCGGCCGCGCCTGGTACGAGGGCGGCAAGCTGGCCGCCAAGCAGAACACGTTCACCGACTTCATCGCCTGCGCCCGGCACCTGGTGGCCCGCAGGTACACCTCGGTCCCCCGCCTGGTCGCCGAGGGCGGCAGCGCCGGCGGCCTCCTGATCGGGGCCGCGGTCAACCTGGCCCCGGACGCCTTCGGTGCCGTCCACGCCGCCGTCCCGTTCGTCGATGCCCTCACCACCATGCTCAACCCGGAACTCCCGCTGACGGTGAGCGAGTGGGAGGAGTGGGGCGACCCGCTCCACGACGCCGAGGCGTACGCCCGGATGCGCGGCTACTCCCCCTACGAGAACGTCCGGGCCGGGCAGTACCCGGCGATCCTGGTGACCGCCAGCCTCAACGACACCCGGGTGGAGGTCACCGAGCCGGCGAAGTGGGTCGCCCGGTTGCGCCACGACTCCGGCTCGCGGCGACCGGTGCTGCTGCGCACCGAACTCACCGCCGGTCACGGCGGCAGTTCGGGACGGTATTCGGCCTGGCGCGACGCCGCGTTCGAGGTGGCCTGGATGATCGATGCGACCTCGCCTCGTCCCAGCGGTGCGCCGCAGGAGGGCCCTGGGTAAGGGGTTGCGTACGACCGTGGTCTGAATCTGCCCCCTACGGCTGCTCTCCGGGGATGGTCAGGGGTGTCCGGGGCAGAAAACCGCCCCCCTCGCACGTTGTACTGATGACGAGCGAAAGGGAAGCACGTGATCTCCACTGCACATCGGATCCGTAGCACGGATGGCATCGACGGTAAGGACGCGGTCGGGTTGTACCTCGACGGCATCGCCAAGACGCCCCTGTTGACGGCCGAGGAAGAGGTCCAGCTGGCGAAGCTGATCGAAGCCGGTCGGTACGCCCAGGCCGTCCTCGACGACACGCTGGAATCCTCCGAGGAGTCGCTGCGGCACGTCCGCGCGACCCGCGACGAACTCGAGACCATCGCGGCCGAGGGGGAGGCGGCCATGCAGCGCTTCATCACCGCGAACCTCCGCCTGGTGGTGTCGGTCGCCCGCAAGTACGGCCGTGCGCAGATGCCGCTGCTCGACCTCGTCCAGGAGGGCAACACCGGCCTGATCCGTGCGGTCGAGAAGTTCGACTACACCAAGGGCTTCAAGTTCTCCACGTACGCCACCTGGTGGGTGCGCCAGTCGATCTCCCGCGGCATCGCCCAGCAGGGTCGCATCGTCCGGCTCCCCGTCCACGTCGCCGAGCAGGTCAACCAGGTCTCCGCGGTGCGCCGCACCCTGGAGCGCCGCTTCGGTCGTGAGCCCGAACTGGTCGAGATCGCGACCGAGCTCGGGGTGTCCGAGGAACAGGTGATCGACCTGCTGCGCCTCTCCCGCGACCACGTCAGCCTCGACGCCCCCGTCGAGGAGGACGGCGACACCGCCCTGGGCGACCTGCTCGCCCGCGAGATGTCGCCCGGCCCCGACGAGGTCGTGCTGGACGCCGAGGACCGCGCCCGCCTGGACGCGATGCTCTCCAGCCTCGACGAGCGCTCCGCCGACGTGGTGCGCCGCCGCTACGGCCTGCTCGACGGCCGCCAGGCCAAGCTGGCCGACATCGCCGCGATCTGGGGCATCACCGCCGAACGTGTCCGCCAGATCGAGCGTCACGCCATCTCGAAGCTGCGGGGAGACGCCGAGGCCGCCTGAGCTCCGGCCGCGTCGCTCCGTTCCGCCGAAAGCCCCAGGTCGCGGCCTGGGGCTTTTCGGCGCCCGGACGCGGGCCCGCGTCAGTGGTCGAGCAGCCGGATCAGGCCCTCCTGCGCGCAGGAGGCGGCCAGCCGTCCGCCGGAGAACAGCCGGCCGAAGCTGAACCCCAGCCCGGCGGACGCCGAGGGCGACACCTGGTCGTACAGCAGCCACTCGTCGGCCCGGGCCGGACGGTGGAACCACATCGAGTGGTCGATCGAGGCGACCTGCATGTTCGGCCCGCCGAACTCCACCGGGTGCGACACCGTGGAGACCGCGAGCAGGGTGAGGTCGCTGAGGTAGGCCAGCACGGCCTGGTGCAGCTGCGGGTCGTCGGGCAGCGCGCTCTCCGCCCGCACCCAGACCTTCATCGCGGCGTCGCGGCGGCCGTCGCCGTCCAGCGTCGAGGTGTCGGAGGCGAACCGGGTCTCCAGCGCTCCCCACTCCTGGCGCCACGCCTCCGCCGCCCGGCGGGAGCGGGCGCCCAGCACCTCGGCCAGCGGCGGGCAGTCCTGCGGCGCCGGGACGTCGACCGGCGTCGCGTCGGCGTGGTCCAGGCCCGCCTCGAGCTCGTGGAACGAGGCGACCATGGTGAAGATCACGCGTCCGCCCTGGTCGGCGACCACCCGGCGGGCCGAGAAGTTCGCGCCGTCCCTGGTGGTCTCGACGACGTAGCGGATCGGGGTGCCGGCGACCCCGGCCCGCAGGAAGTAGGCGCCGAGGGAGTGGGCGACCCGTCCGGCGGGAACCGTCGCGTAGCCGGCCAGCAGGGCCTGGGCGAGCACCTGGCCGCCGAAAACCCGCTGCCGCGCCGAGCCGGCGTCCTGCCCGGAGAAGGTGTCCTCGCCCGTGCGTTCGAGCTCGAGGAGACCGATCAGCTCGTCGACCGACTGCGGCACCGCTAGCGCCGGAAGTCGGTCGGCGGGTCCTGCTCGGCGAGGAACTGCTCGACCGCGGCACCGATCTCCTCCGCGCTCGGCACCGAGGCCGCCCCGCTGTCGCTCAGCCGGTCGTACTGCTCCTCCAGCGCCTGCACGACCGCCGGGAAGTCGGCGTCCTCGGCGGTCTCGGAGTCGATGCCCGCCAGGTTGGCGGCGATCCGCTCACCGAGCTCGTCGAGCGGCAGGTCGAGGTCGGCGGCCGCGGCCATCCGGCGCAGCACCGCCTCGGTGGCCTGCGGGAACGCGGTCTGCGCGAGGTAGTGCGGCACGTGGGCGACGAACCCCTGCGCGAGCATCCCGGCCTGCCCGGCCCGGTACTCCAGCACGTGGGAGAAGCTGCCGGGCAGCTGGACGCGGTCGATCCACATCGGGTTGCCGCTGACCGTCTCGGGGTCGGTGGCGTGGGCGGTGACCAGCGTCGGACGGGTGTGGGGCACGGCCATCGGGACGCCGGCCACCGTCATCAGCCGGGACACCTCCAGCCGCTCGGCGATGCCGAGGACGGCCGCCGAGGCGCGGTTCCACTGCGTGTCGGGCTCGGGGCCGGTGAACAGCAGGAACGGCTTGCCACTGGCGTCCAGCAGCCGGTGGATCACCAGTGAGTAGTCGGTCATCGACACCCACTGGTTGGTGTCGAACACCATCTGCGGGCGGCGGGAGCGGTAGTCGTGCAGCTGGTCGTGGTCGAACTCCACCAGGACCTCGTGCTCGCACACCTCGAGGAGGTAGCGCCCCGCGCTGTGGCTCACCGAGCCGGCGTCGATGTAGCCGTCGAGAAGGTGGATCAGGGCAGGACTGGTGCCCCGAACCGAGGCCCACAGTTCGGGGTTGAAGGTGTAGAGCAACCGCGGATCGAGCACCCGGCCACTGTACCCCGGGGCACCCTCGCACCCCGGGCATTGCGCTGTGGGCTGACGCGCCGCCGGGTCGCCTCAGGACGGGGCGAACTCGTTCAGCTGCGCGCCCAGGCCGGACAGGAGCTCGATGGTGCGCGTGGCCGCCGGGTTCGTGCGGACGCTGTCGCGCACCAGGGCCACGATGCGCCGGTACGGCGTCGGGTTGGTGGGGCGGACATAGGCCACCTCGAACCCCGACCAGCCCAGCGCCAGCCCCGGGACGAGCGCGATCCCGACCCCGGCGGCGACGAACGCCAGCCCGGTCACGTGGTCCTGCGCACGCACCACGAACCGCGGGGTGAAGCCGGCGCCCGCACAGGCGTCGGCCGACAGCCGGGTGGCGATCTCGTCGCGGAAGTCGTACTGCACCCAGTCGTCCTCGCTGAACTCGGCCAGGTCGATCTCGCCGGCCCCGGCCAGCGGGTGGTCGTGCGGCAGCGCCATCAGGAACTTGTCCAGGCCCAGTTCGACGCGCCGGTAGGACGGCGGCACGCGGGGGTGGTCGGACGGCACCTCGGTGTGCACCTCGATGTCGGCCTTGCCGGCGTCCTCCGCGCTGTCGGTCTCGTTGATCGACAGTTCCAGCGTCAGCCCGGGGAACTCCTGGCGCAGCGTCCGCGCGACCTCCGGCACCCACGTGTAGGCGGCGGACGCGAACGTCCGCATCGTCAGCTTGTCGGTCGCACCCTCCCGCAGGTCGCGCGCTCGCGCGTCCAGCCGTGCCATCGCCTGCAGCGCCTCACTGCTGGCCTTGGCGAGCTCGATGGCGGCCGGCGTGGGCTGGATACCGCGTCCGACCCGCTCCACCAGCGGGAAGCCCACCTCCCGTTCGAGGGTGTGCACGTGCTGGCTCACGGTGGACGGTGTGAGGCCCAGGCGGCGCGCGGTGTCGTTGACCGAGCCGCTGGAGACCACGGCTCTGAGGATGCGGAGACGGTTGAGGTCGAGCACGGCCACAACTGTACGGCATGAGCGAACGATCGTTCGGGATACTCAGCTTGTGGCGAATAAACAAACTTGAGAAGATTTACCCATGTTGAGCTACCGCGTGATTGACCGTGACCATCAGCGGCTCATCGAAGAACTCGAAGCCGCTCGCCAGTCCTCCATCCGTCCGATCCTGGAGGAGCCTGAGCGCCGTACCGCCCTGCCCGGCACCCTGACCCGCCGGTTGCAGCACCGCCTCCACCTCGCGAGCGTTTGAGCCAACCTCGCAGGCGGTAGGTGTGGGACCGCCGCACCGTTTCCCCCCTCCCGGACCGGCGTTCCCACTCCAGCGCGGCCCCCGCTTTCGAGCAGGGGCCGCGCCGCAATTCTCAGCCTGAACCGGCCGCCGCGGCCATCGCGGTGCGGACCCGTTTCGCCGACACCGGCACCGCGGTGCCGAGCGCCTGGGCGAACAGTCCCACCCGGAGCTCCTCCAGCAACCAGCCCACCTGCGCGACCGGCGTCGGCAACGGGCCGGCCGGGTAGCGCGCGCACAGCCGGGCGTACTCGTCCTCCAGCTCCCCGATGACCGCACGCCCCTCGGCCTCATGGCGGGGATTGCTGGTGGCGGCCTCCAGCCGTCGCAGGATCGCCTTCAGGTAGGTCGGCAGCCGCTGCCAGGCCGACGCCGGGGTGGCCGCGATGAAGCCGCGGTACAGCAGCCCGGCGAGCTGTTCGGACACGTCCTCGGCGGTCGGTGCGGGCACCCCGGGCAGCTTGCGCCGTACCTCGCCGGCGAGCTGGAGGATCTCACCCGTCCGCGTCACCGCGTCCTGCATGGCCGCGGCCGCGTCGGCCCGCACCAGGTTCGCCAGCCGCTCGAACGCGGCCGCGTCCCGGACGTCGGTCAGGCCGCCCACCGCGTCGGCGAGGTCGCCGACCGCCTTCAGCCGGGCGTCGGCCAGCAGCGCCGGCACGTCCGGGTACGGCGACGTCGCCAGCGCGAGTTTGACGGGGTTCGACATCCGCGACACCACCGAGCGGGTGGGATCGACGGTGGTCAGCACGACCAGTCGCCGCAGGCCGTCGCGGTGCGCGCGGGTCGCCGCCGCCTCGTCGGCGAACACCTGCACCCCGACCGCCTCCAGGCGGTCGACCAGCGCGGGGAAGCCGGGCATCGGCTGCTCGATGCGCCGCGGCAGCACGCCGAACTCCCACGTCCTCGCCCCGGAGTGGGTGAGGTGGCTGGCCGCCGTGTTCAACGTCTTGGCCACGCGGGGCGCCAGCTGGTCGGCCAGCGCGGCCAGGTCGCGTCCGACCACCGGCTGGGCGCCGTCGCTGACCACCCGGAACCGCACCCGCAGGTGGTCGGGGACCGCGTCCGGCTGCCACGCCTCGTCGGGCACGGGGACGCCGGTGAGCGCCAGCACGGCTCGTCCGAGCCCCGTCCACAACGGCTCGTCGTCAGGGCCCGGGTGCTCCTCGAGCCACGCCAGCGCACGCCGTGCGGTGTCCGGTGCGGGCACCAGCCGGGTGCGCAGCGTCTTGGGCAGGCCGCGGATCAGCTCGGTGGCCACGTCCGCGCGCAGGCCCGGCACCTGCCAGGTGAACGGCGCGGGTCCCAACCGGGTGAGCAGCGCCAGCGGGACCGTCACGGTGACGCCGTCGTGCCCACTGCCGGGGTCGAAGGCGTAGTCGACGTCCAGTTCCTGGCCGGCGGCCGTCCAGCGGTCGGGGTAGTCGTCGGTCCGCAGGTCGGCCTCGGGCGCGACCAGGTCGGCGAGGGTGAGGTCGAGCAGGTGTTCGTCGCGGCGCCGGGCGTCGCGCCACCACCGGTCGAAGTGCGCCACCGTGACGATGTCGTCGGGGATGCGGGCGGCGTAGAACGCCGCGATCGAGGCGTCGTCGAGCAGCAGGTCGCGGCGCCGGTTGCGGTCGGCGAGCTGCTCGGCCTCGGCGCGCACCGCCTGGTTGCGGGCCCAGAAGTGGTGCCGGGTGCGCCACTGGCCCTCCACCAGCGCCGAGGTGATGAACACCTCGCGCGCCACCACCGGGTCGATCCGGGCGTAACTGACCAGCCGTTCGGCGATGATCGGGACGCCGAGCAGCGTCACCCGCTCGTAGGCCACGCACTGGCCGCCCTTCGCCGACCAGTGCGGCTCGGCGTAGGTGTGCTTGAGCAGGTGGCCGCCGACCGTCTCGACCCAGGCGGCCTCGATCGGCGCGACGGTGCGCGCCCACAGCCGGGAGGTCTCGACCAGCTCGACCGCCATGACCAGCGGCGGGTTGGTCGCGGCGGCGCTGGAGCCGGGGTTGATCGCGAACCGCGCTCCCCTCGCCCCCAGGTACTCGCCCGGCCCGCGCCGCCTGCCCCGGGCCGGCTTGGCCTGGCTGGCCAGGTCGATCAGCCCGACGTGGGAGAGCAACCCGGCCAGCACGGCGGTGTGGACGCGGTCGAGCCCGGCCGGGGCGTCGTTGCGGTGCAAGCCGAGCTCGGTGCACGCCTCGCGCAGCTGGGCGTGCAGGTCCTGCCACTCCCGGACGCGCAGGAAGTTGAGGTACTCCGCGCGGCACATGCGGCGGAACGCGTTGCCGGACAGCTCACGCCGCTGGTCGCGCAGGTAGGTCCACAGCCGCCACAGCGCGGCGATGTCGGAGCCGTCCGGGGTGGCCTCGGCCGCGCCGCCCAGCGGAGCCCAGAAACGCTTGTGGGCGGCATCGGCCTTCGCGGTCTCCTCGGCCGGGCGCTCGCGGACGTCGGGGATCGCGATCCCGGCCACGATCGGCAGCACCTCGCGCAGGCAGCCCTGGCGGTCGGCCTCCACCAGCATCCGGCCCAGGCGCGGGTCGACGGGCAGCCGGGCGAGGCTGCGTCCCACCGGCGTCAGCCGGACGGTGCCGTGCGGCGTCCGGCCCTTGCCGAGTTCGATCGCCGCCAGTTCGGTGAGCAGCCGCAGGCCGTCGCGCACCTGGCCGGCGTCGGGCGGTTCGACGAACGGGAACCGGGTGATGTCGCCCAAGCCGGCGTCCGCCATTCCGAGGATCACCGAGGCCAGGTTGGTGCGCAGGATCTCCGGCTGGGTGAACTCCGGACGGGAGGCGTAGTCCTCCTCGCTGTAGAGGCGGATGCACACGCCCGGACCCAGCCGCCCGCAGCGGCCGGCGCGCTGGTTGGCCGAGGCCTGCGAGATGGGCTCGATCGGCAGCCGCTGCACCTTGGTACGGGCCGAGTACCGGGAGATGCGGGCGAAGCCGGGGTCGATGACGTACCGGATCCCGGGCACGGTCAGCGAGGTCTCGGCGACGTTCGTGGCCAGCACGATCCGCCGTCCGGTGTGCGGGGCGAAGACCCGGTGCTGCTCGGCGGCGGACAGGCGCGCGTACAGCGGCACCACCTCGGTGAACCGCAGGCCGAGGCCGTTGATGGCCTCGGCGGCGTCCCTGATCTCGCGCTCGCCGGACAGGAACACCAGGATGTCGCCGTCCAGGCGCGAGCTCAATTCGGTGACGGCGTCGCAGATGGCGTCCACCTGGTCGCGGTCGCGGTCGGCGGCCGAGCCGGCGACCGGCCGGTACCGCACCTCGACCGGGTAGGTGCGTCCGGACACCTCGATCACCGGGGCGTCGTCGAAGTGTTCGGCGAACCGGGCGGTGTCGATGGTCGCGGAGGTGATGATCACCTTCAGGTCGGGTCGACGCGGCAGCAGCTGCTTGAGGTACCCGAGCAGGAAGTCGATGTTCAGGCTGCGCTCGTGCGCCTCGTCGATGATGATCGTGTCGTAGCGGCGCAGGTCGCGGTCGTGCGAGATCTCGGCGAGCAGGATGCCGTCGGTCATCACCTTCACCCGGGTGGCCCGGCTGCGCTGGGACGAGAACCGCACCTGGAAGCCGACGGTCTCGCCGAGCTCCTCCCCCAGCTCCTCGGCCATCCGGGACGCGACGCTGCGGGCGGCGATCCGGCGGGGCTGGGTGTGGCCGATGCGCCGGCGTCCGGCGAGCAGGCAGATCTTGGGCAGCTGCGTGGTCTTGCCCGAACCGGTCTCCCCCGCCACGACCACCACCTGGTGGGTGCGCAGGGCGTCGCTGATCTCGCCCACGTGGGCGGTGATCGGCAGCGCCTCGTCGAAGGCGATGGTCGGCTCGGTCATAGCCGGCCCATATTACGGTCCGTCAGGACCCGTGGCTGTCCTTGGGCCGGATCACGCCGATCGGGCAGCGTCCGTGGCTGAGCAGGCCGCGGATCAACCCGCCCACCGAATAGGTCGGGAAGGACGCGTGCACCTCGAGCACCAGCAGGTCGAGTTCCTCGGTGCGGGCGGTCAGGATGTCCAGCGGGCTGCCGTACTGCACCTCGAGGGTGACGTCGACCTCGGGGAAGTCCTCAGTGATCTCGGAGACCATGTCGGTCATGCGCGCGCGGGTGACGTCGATCGCGGCCTGTTCCTGCTCGGGCGTGGGGCGTCCGCCGGTGAACCAGCGTCCCTGCGGCGCACGGCACACGCTGATCACGACCACCTTGCCGCCGTGGTCACGGCACTCGGTGAGCGCCCACTCCAGCGCGACCGCACCGCGTGCCGAGGTGTCGACCGCGACCCCGATCAGGCCGGTCCGCGCCTCGTGGACGATGTCGTTCTCCGACACCACGATCACCGGGCAGTGCGCGGCGCCGACGACACCGACCGAGGTCGAGCCGATGAAGAGCCGCTCTCCCGGATCGGTGGAGCGCCGTCCGACGACCACGAGGGACGCCTGGTCGCTGTGCCGGGTGAGCGCCGCGGCCGGGTTGCCCAGCACCACGTCGGTACGGACGCGGTTCGGCGCCAGGCCCGCGGCGGTGGCCTCGGCGACGCCCTTGGCCAGCATGTCGGCCGCGCCCTGCTTGATCTCCTCGGGGTCGAAGACGACACCCCAGGCGCTGTTCAGGACGGTGTCGTCGACCGCGTACACCAGCACGAGCTCGGCGGACCGCGCCTTCGCCTCGGCGATGCCGTAGACGAGCGCCCGGTGGGAGTCGTCCGAGCCGTCGAAGCCGACGACGATCCGGGCGGGTCCCGCGTAGGGAATCAGCATGTCAACTCCTCGGGAGGTCGGCCGAGACGGCTCGACCGGAGTACGCGAGCGGGGTGATGGCCACGGTCAGCGTCCGGTTGCCCGGGGCCCACGGCAACGGCAGCCGCAGGGTCTGCTCGGGCGTGCAGGCGGCCGCCTCGCCGCGGACCAGCACGCTCCAGCCGGTGCCGGTCGGGACGTCGATGTCGTCCACCTCGAACGCCACCCGGACGTGTCCGGCCAGTTCGCCGAGGACCGAGGCGGGATCGACGCGGAAGACGATCAACTCGCCCGAGACCGCGTAGGTGACGGGCAGCACCTGGAGGCCCTCGCCGGACAGCCAGCAGACCCTGCCGACGCTGCTCCCGCGGACGAGCTGACGGCATTCCTCACCCGACAGGCGGGTGAAGTGGCCGGTGTTCATCGCGCGAATGTTAGCTCTTTTGGGGCGCCGCCGAAGGGGGAACCGCCGAAGTGCCGCGTGGGAACTTCACGGCCACGCTCAGCGCAGCCAGGTGGAGGCCGCCACGATCACCGGGATCGACGCCAGGGTGGAGACGAAGATCGCGTCCCGTGCGAGCAGGGTGCGCACGTGGTAGCGGCTGGCGATCAGGTAGATGTTCTGCGCGGTGGGCAGGGCCGCGATCACCGTGACCGCCAGTAGGTCGGGCAGCCGGAGGTGGAACACCCAGGCGCCGAGGGCGAACGCGATGGCCGGGTGCAGCAGCACCTTGATCGGCGTGACCAGGGCCAGTTCGCGGGCGTGCGGGCCGCGTCCGGGCAGCGGGTCGAGCCGCAGCGAGATGCCGAACGCGATCAGCATCGCGGGCACCGCCAGCTGGCCGACCATGCTGATCGGCTGCCAGACCAGGTCGGGGACGCCGAGGTGCGCCGCGTTGACCGCCAGGCCGAGCAGGGTGCCGACCGTGATCGGGTTGCGGAACGGCAGGGTGAGGTAGCGCGACCAGGACAGCCGGCGGCCCTCGGTACGGGCGGCGGCCAGGTCGAGCAGGGCCATCGCGGCGGGCTGGAGGACGCCCACCTGGATCAGCATGATCGGGGCCATCCAGGTCATGTCGCCGAGCACGTACGCGGCGACCGGCAGGCCCAGGTTGCCGGCGTTGGTGTAGATCGAGCAGAGGGTGCCGACCACGCGTCCGGCCAGGTCACCGCGGCCGAACAGCACCCGGGCAGCAAGCAGGTAGCACAGGCCGCCGAGGACGATCGCGAGCGCGGAGACGACCAGGGTGCCGCTGAACAGGTGGCTGAGGTCGGCGCGGGCGACCAGGGTGAACAACAGGGCCGGGGACGCGATCGTGAAGGCCAGCCGCGACAGCATGCGGCGGTGCTGCTCGTTCAGAACGCGGAAGTGCGCCACCAGCCAGCCGACCCCGATCACCGACCAGATGGTGAGGTATCCACTCAGGGCCGCCTGCACGGCGACCAGCCTAGGCGTGCCTACGATGTGCCGGTGCCCGAACGCAACCACCTGATCGACCTTGCCCGGGTGGGGTCGATGGTGATCGTGGTGGTGTTCCACGCGCTGCTGTGGCAGGTGCTGCTGGTCGACGGCGCCGTCCGGGTGGTGCCGTGGGCGCCGGGGCCGGTGCTGTGGGCGGTCAGCTGGGTGGCGACGATCATCCCGCTGTTCTTCGTGGCGGCCGGCTACGCGAACGCTGTCGTCGTCGACACCTGGCGGGCGTCCGGCGGCCCGTACTCGACGTTCCTGACCAAGCGCGCGAGCCGGCAGCTGGGCCCGCTGTCGTTCTTCCTGCTGGTGTTCACCCTCGCCGGGACGATCGCTGCCTGGGCGGGACGGGCGGACGCGTCCGCGTTCAGCCGGCAGTTCGCCCAGCTGCTGTGGTTCGCGGTGGTGTACCAGCTGCTGCTCGCCGCCGCACCGCTGGCGGTCTGGTTGCACGACCGCTTCGGCGGGTGGGTGATGGTGCCGATGCTCGTCGGTGTGGTGGCGGTCGACGTCGCCGTCCGCGTCACCGGCGACCTGGGGCTGCAGTGGATCAACCTGGCCTTCGCGTGGCCGCTCGCCCACCAGTGGGGGGTGGCGTACCACCGGGGCTGGTTCCGCGGCTGGTCGGCCGGCCGGCTGGTCGGGCTGGTCACGGCGTCGGCCGCCCTGATCGTGGTGCTGGTGGTGTGGTTCGGCTACCCGCCGGCCGCGGTGGCCTGGGCGGACGTGCTGGTGGCCAACCTGTTGCCGCCCACGCTGGCGATCGTCGCGCTCGGCCTGATCCAGACGTGTGTGCTGGGCCTGCTGGAGCGCGCCGGGGTGGCGTCCGTGCTCAGCGAGGGCACCGCTGCGCTGGTGCGGCTGGCGAACGCGCTGCTGCTCACCGCCTACCTGTGGCACATCCCGGCCATCGTGGTCTCGGCCGGGCTGTTGGTCGGGCTGTCGCTGCTGCTGCCGTGGGCGGCGCCGGTGCTGATGAACCCGCTGCTGCTGGTCGCGGTGGTGCTGGTCGTGGTGGTGCTGGTCGTGCCGCTCATCGCCCGCGTCGAGGTGCGCTTCATCCCGCGATCGGGACCCGGGATGCCACCGCGCGGGCTCGCGGAGGCGGGCTACGCACTGTTCGCGCTGGGCACCTGGGCGATCTGGCAGCTGGGCGCCGTCCTGCACCCGGCCGACCCGGGTTCGGCGCTCGCCGTCCTCACGTTCGCGGCGGGGGCGGTGCTGCTGCACCGGGCGACCACCCTCACCGCCCCGTAGACTGGACGCTTCCGCGTCGCACCCACCGAAGGGCCCCATGGATCCCACCACCTGGAACCTGCCGTTCCCGGCGGTCGTGGCCACGCTCTTCGTGATCGTGATGCTCCGGGCCAACGGCACCTACTGGCTCGGCCGGCTCGGGTCGGCCGGAGCGCACCGCACCCGGCTGGCGCGGCTGCTCGACTCCCCCGGCTACCTGAAGGCGACCGAGCGCATCGACCGCTTCGGACCCCCGGTGATCGCGCTGTCGTTCCTGACGATCGGCTTCCAGACGCTCGCCAACCTCGCCGCCGGGGTGACCACGATGAAGCTGCGGCACTACCTGCCGGCGGTCACGATCGGGTCGGTCGCGTGGGCCTTCCTGTACGCCACGCTCGGCTCGGTGGGCGTCGACCTGTTCGGACGGCTGTTCCAGCTCTCCCCTGCGCTCGCGATCGGCGTGGTCGTGGTGGTGGCGGCGGCCATCGCCGGGTACGTGGTCTGGCAACTTCGGAGCCGCCGCCGAACGCCGTCCGCACAGCCCGATGACAGCTCGGTGGCCTAGTCTTTCGGCATGGCCGAGATCCGCAAGTACGACCCCGCCGCCGGCAACGCGATCGCCCAGGCCCTGAAGGCCGCGATGGGTGAGCCGGTGCGCCCCAACGAGCCCGGCAGCCGTCCGGCCCCGCACGCGTCGACTCCCGCGCCGCCGGTGACGACGTCGTGGATCTCGCTCGCGGTCACCGAGCCTGACGAGGACGAGACGCCCGACGCCTGACCATCCCTTCGCAAAGTGGACCCAAACCGTCGTCCTCGACGGTTTGGGTCCACTTTGCCGGCGAAGGTGAGGCTCAGCTGCAACCGCTGGTGGAGCCGCAGCCCTCGCAGATGTAGCAGGAACCCGAGCGACGCATCTTGGTGCCGCAGGTGAGGCACAGCGGCGCGTCCACGCTCAGCCCGGAGAGCTTCTCCAGCACCTCGGCGGTGGAGTGCGCGGCCACCTCGACCAGGGCGGGCTGGTTCGGCCCGTCCACGTGCACCCGGACGTCGTCGGCGGCGTCGTTCTTCAGCGCCTCGGACTCGATCAGCTCGGCCTCGTCTTCCTCCGACAGGTACTTGCCGGTCTCGACGTACCGCGCCCGCTCGCCGGCGGTGTGGATGCCGAGCTCGGCCCGCTCGTCGAAGGACAGGTAGTCCAGCGCCAGCCGGCGGAAGATGTAGTCCATGATCGACTGCGCCATCCGCACGTCCGGGTCGTCGGTCATGCCGGCCGGCTCGAACTTGAGGTTGGTGAACTTCTGCACGAACTGCTCCAGCGGCACGCCGTACTGGAGGCCGATCGAGACCGCGATCGAGAACGCGTCCATCACGCCGGCCAGCGTCGAGCCCTGCTTGCCGAGCTTGAGGAACACCTCACCGAGGTTGCCGTTGTCGTACTGGCCGGAGGTCATGTAGCCCTCCGCGCCGGCCACCGAGAACGAAGTGGTGCGGCTGATCCGCGACTTCGGCAGCCGGTTGCGGCGCGGACGGTACTCGACCCGCACCTCGGGCTCAGCCTTGGCGCCGGCCTCCGGCTTCTCCTCCTTCTTGCCGTCGCTCAGCGGCTGGCCGACCTTGCAGTTGTCGCGGTACACCGCGAGCGCCTTCAGGCCGAGCTTCCAGCCCTGCAGGTAGACGTCGGCGATCTCCTCGACCGTCGCGGTCTCGGGCAGATTGACCGTCTTGCTGATCGCGCCGGACAGGAACGGCTGCACCGCGGCCATCATGCGCACGTGGCCCATCGGCTTGATCGAACGCTGGCCCATCGCGGTGTCGAACACCTCGTAGTGCTCCGGCTTGAGGCCGGGCGCGTTCACCACATGACCGTTGGTGGAGATGTAGTCGACGATCGCCTCGGCGGTCTCCTCGGTGTACCCGAGCCGCTTCAGCGCCCGCGGGATCGTCTGGTTGACGATCTGCATCGACCCGCCGCCGACGAGCTTCTTGAACTTCACCAGCGAGAAGTCGGGCTCGATGCCGGTGGTGTCGCAGTCCATCATGAAGCCGATGGTGCCGGTCGGGGCCAGCACGGACGCCTGGGCGTTGCGGAACCCGTTCTTCGCACCCAGGGTGATCACCTGCGCCCACTCGGCCGCGGCGGCCGCATGGATCGGCTTGTCGAGCGCGTCGAAGCTGCGGGCGTCGTCGTTCGCCGCCTGGTGCTTGCGCATCACCCGCTGGTGGGCCGAGGAGTTGCGGGCGTAGCCGTTGTACGGGCCGACGACCGCGGCCAGCTCGGCCGAGCGGCGGTAGGAGACACCCGTCATCAGCGAGGTGATGGACGCGGCCAGCGCGCGACCGGCGTCGGAGTCGTAGCCCTTGCCGACCGCCATCAGCAGCGCGCCGAGGTTGGCGTAGCCGATGCCGAGCTGGCGGAAGTTGCGGGTGGTCTCGCCGATCGACTCCGTCGGGAAGTCGGCGAAGCAGATCGAGATGTCCATGGCGGTGATGATCAGCTCGACGGCCTTGACGAACAGTTCGGTGTCGAAGGTGTCGTCCTCGCGGAGGAACTTGAGCAGGTTCAGGCTGGCCAGGTTGCAGGAGCTGTTGTCGAGGCTCATGTACTCCGAGCACGGGTTGGACGCGGTGATCCGGCCGGTCTCGGGGTTGGTGTGCCACGCGTTGATCGTGTCGTCGTACTGGAGGCCGGGGTCGGCGCACTCCCAGGCCGCCTCGGAGATCTTCGCGAACAGGTCGCGGGCGTCCACGTTCTCGATGACCTGACCGGTCATCCGGGCCCGCAGGCCGAACTCGGTGCCGTCCTCGACCGCGCGCATGAACTCGTCACTCACCCGCACCGAGTTGTTGGCGTTCTGGTACTGGACGCTGACGATGTCCTTGCCGCCCAGGTCCATGTCGAAGCCGGCGTCGCGCAGCGCGCGGATCTTGTCCTCCTCGCGCGCCTTGGTCTCGACGAACTCGTAGATGTCGGGGTGGTCGACGTCCAGCACGACCATCTTGGCCGCGCGGCGGGTGGCGCCACCGGACTTGATGGTGCCCGCGGACGCGTCCGCGCCACGCATGAAGGAGACCGGGCCGGACGCGGTGCCGCCGGAGGACAGCAGCTCCTTGCTCGAACGGATGCGCGACAGGTTCAGGCCGGCGCCGGAGCCGCCCTTGAAGATGAAGCCCTCCTCCTTGTACCAGTTCAGGATCGAGTCCATCGAGTCGTCGACGCTGAGGATGAAGCAGGCGCTGACCTGCTGCGGGCTGAGCGTGCCGACGTTGAACCAGACCGGGGAGTTGAAGCTGAAGTACTGGTTCAGCAGCATCCAGGTGAGCTCGTGGTCGAAGATCTCGGCGTCCTCGCTGCCGGCGAAGTAGCCGCACTCCTCGCCCGCCTTGCGGTAGGTGCTGACCACCCGGTCGATGAGGCCCTTCAGGCTGGTCTCGCGCTGCGGGGTGCCCAGCGCGCCACGGAAGTACTTCGTGGTGACGATCGTGGACGCGTTGAGGCTCCAGAACGTCGGGAACTCCACCCCGCGCTGCTCGAAGACGTGCTCACCGGTCTTCCAGTTGGTCTGCACCACGTCGCGCAGTTCCCAGGTGACCTCGTCATAGGGGTGCACACCGGCGGTGGTGAACACCCGGTTGATCTTCAGTCCCGCCGACTTTCGGCCACCACGGGTGGTGGCCTTCGCGGTCTCGGTCATGGTTGGGCTGCCTTTCGATTCATCGGGTGGGAGGTGGAACGGAGATTCAGTTCGAGACCAGCGCCGCGCGGCGGAGGCTCTCGATCTCGGTCTCGAAGTCGTCGACCGAGTCGTAGTGCTTGTAGACGGAGGCGAACCGCAGGTAGGCCACCGGGTCGAGCTCGCTCAGCGGGCCCAGGATCGCCAGGCCGACCTCGTCGGCCGGGATCTCGGCCTGTCCGCTGGCCCGCAGGGTCTCCTCGACGCGCTGGCCCAGCCGGGCCAGATCGGCCTCGGACACCGGACGGCCCTTGCAGGCTTTCGCGACACCGGTGACCACCTTCTCCCGCGAGAAGGGCTCGACCACGCCGGAGCGCTTCACGACCACCAGCTGCATCTGCTCCAGGGTGGTGAACCGGCGCTCGCACTGGGGGCACTGACGGCGCCGGCGGATGCTGGTGCCGTCCTCGGCCACCCGGCTGTCCAGGACGCGGGTGTCGGTGTGGCGGCAGAACGGGCAGTGCACTTCCCGACTCCTCTCAGGCGGACGACCGGTGCATGGGCCGGTGGATGGCTTGTGGATAACGTGTGGGTCAGTGACCACTATCTGTGGAGTAACCACACCGCTGTAACTACTAGATGTAGAGGTTATGACGCGAAGGGCCCTCGTGCAAGGCCACACGTTTCGCGTGTCGCGAAACGGTCGGGAATTGCGCACGCCGACCGGTCCCCCCGACCGGTCGGCGTGCGGAAACCCGGGTGATCAGCCCTGGCTCACCGCCGCCGCGGCAGGCGGGGCCTGGTGCGCGGGGACGCTCTGGAGGGGGTCGTTGCTCACCGAGAGGAACCCGGTGACCAGCACCGCCGCCGCCGTGGCCACCACGGCGAGGAAGAAGACCACGACCACGGCGATGCCGCGATCGGTGAGGTGCCAGCCCGCGGACGGCGCCGCCGTCACGGTCGGACGGGTGGCCGGGGCGACCCGACGGACCGGGGGCGCCGTGACGCCCTGCGGGCGCCCACCCGGCAGCGCCGCGGACTGCGGACGCGCCTGCGGCGAGTTCTCGACATGCCGCCAGCGACCCGGCTGCGGACGGGTGGGGACCGTGACGTACAGGTCATCAACCAGCAGGGCGCTCATGGCTTCTCCTCATATCTCGAACAGGTGTTCGATACCAGTTCTATACGAACCGGTGCTCGAATTCAAGCAATTCGAACGACTGTTCGCCCGCGTGTCGGGCGATGGGGACAGCATCACAGCCGCCACTGACAGTCCCCGGGCGCCGGGAGATCCCGGCGTTCGCCGGGATGACGAGGGTCGACCCCCACGCCGGGATCCGGCTACAGGACCCGCCCACGGATTCGCACGACACGCTCGAACATGTGTTTGATTCTGTCGGTGGTGGTCGATAGCGTGGCGTCATGGCAAGCAAGGCAGAACCCCCGGCCCGCAAGCGCGGCCGTCCACGCAAGGAAGACATCGCCCGCCAGTTGGGAACCAAGGTGAGCCACCTGCCCGACGGACCGGCCGATGCCGAAGGGCTCACCGCCCGCCAGCGGCGCATCCTCGAGATCATCCGCGACGACCTGGTCGCCCGCGGCTACCCGCCGAGCATCCGCGAGATCGCCGACCGCGCGGGCCTGGCGTCCTCCTCCTCCGCCGCGCACCAGCTGAAGGTGCTGCAGGCGAAGGGCTTCATCTTCCGTGACCCGCACCGACCGCGGGCCCTGGAGGTGCGGCTGCCCGACTCGATGTCGGCGCCCGAGGAGGTCGTGGGCACCCGGTACGTCGAGCCCGACCTGCCGGCTCCGACCGCCCCGTCGGTGGACGTGCCGATCCTGGGCCGGATCGCCGCCGGCGGCCCGATCCTGGCCGAGCAGTCCGTGGAGGACGTGTTCGCACTCCCCCGCCAGCTCGTGGGCGAGGGCACGCTGTTCCTGCTGGAGGTGAAGGGCGACTCGATGATCGACGCCGCCATCTGCGACGGCGACTACGTGGTGGTGCGGCAGCAGCCGGACGCCGTGAACGGCGACATCGTGGCCGCCCTGCTGGGCGACGAGGCCACGGTCAAGACGTTCAAGCGCACGCCCGGCCAGGTGTGGTTGCTCCCGCACAACCCGGCCTACGAGCCGATCGACGGCAACAGCGCCTCGATCCTCGGAAAGGTCGTGGCGGTGCTGCGCAGGGTCTAGCCATCCGCATCGAGATCCGGGTCAAGCCCGGGGCAGGGCGCACGAGGGTGGGCGGTCGCTACGGCGACGCCACCCTCGTCGTCGCTGTGCAGGCCCCCGCGGTGGACGGACGCGCGACCGCGGCCGCGCTGAAAGCCGTCGCCGAGGCCTTCGGGGTACCGGCCCGTGACGTCACGCTCGTGTCCGGGGCGACCAGCCGCACCAAGGTTGTGGAAGTGCCGGGTGAGCCGGCCGCACGGCTGGCGGAGCTGCTCGCCGGCCGTCGGTCGTCGGACGTCTGAGCCCGCTCAACCCTCGCCCAGCCGCCGCAGCGCCGCAATCGCGGTCTCGCGGTCCGTGGTCATCCAGAAGTCGGGCATGGACGCCTTCAGGTAGCTGCCGTAGCGGGCCGTGACCAGACGCGGGTCGAGCACCGCCACCACACCGCGATCGGTCAGCGTGCGGATCAGGCGGCCCGAGCCCTGCGCGAGCAGCAGTCCGGCGTGGGTGGCCGCGACGGCCATGAACCCGTTGCCGCCGGCCTCGGAGACCGCCTGCTGCCGGGCCTGCATCAGCGGGTCGTCCGGACGCGGGAACGGGATCTTGTCGATCACCACCAGCCGGCAGGTGTCGCCGGGCACGTCGATGCCCTGCCACAGGGACAGGGTGCCGAACAGCGACGACTCTTCGTCGCCGACGAACTCGGCGGTGAGCCGGGTCAGGTGGGCGTCGCCCTGGCACAGCACCAGGCGCTCGGGGACGTGCTCACGGCAGTAGCGCGCGGCCGCCTCCGCGGCCCGCTGGGAGGCGAACAGCCCCAGCGTCCGGCCGTCGGCCGCCCACAGCAGCTCGGCCACCTCGGCCAGCACCTCGGGCGAGATGCCGTCCCGGCTCGGCGGCGGCAGGTGCCGCGCCACGTAGAGAATGCCCTGGCGCCGGTAGTCGAACGGCGACCCGACGTCGATCCCCCGCCACGGCACCGCGTCCTCGCCGGCGAGCCCCAGCGAGGCGGCCACCGCGGTGAAGTCGCCGCCGATCTTCAGCGTCGCCGACGTGAGCACGACCGGGTGGTTGTCGAACACCTGGCTGCGCAGCAGCCCGGCGACCGACAGCGGCGCGCAGTTCACCTGGCGCCCGAACCGCTCCGACTCCGACACCCACACCACGTCGTGCTCGGCGAGCTTCGCCATGCGCTCGGCGATGTCGAAGACCTCCTGCGCGGCGGCCTGCGCCTGCCGACGGTCGGTCTCGTCGTCCTTGCCGCCCGCGAGCCCGGTGATCGCGGCCCGGGCGGCCATGCGGACGGCCCGCAGCGCCTCCACGACCTCGGCGTCCGGGTCGGTGACCCTCCCCGCCTCCCCCGCGTCCAGGCCGAGCTGGAGTGTGTCCCCGGCGTCGAGGAACGCCAGCCCGACCTCGTCGCTGAGCCAGGTCAGGCACCGGCGCGCAACCCGCTCGACCAGCGAGGGGCTGAGTTCCACCGACGCCGCCCCGGTGACCCGGCTGACCAGCTCGTGCGCCTCGTCGATCACCAGCCCGTCGTAGTCGGGCAGCGCGGTGCCGCCGTGCAGCGCGTCCACGGCCAGCAGCGCGTGGTTCGTGACCACCAACTGGCTGGCCCGGGCTCGCTCGCGCGACTTCTCCACCAGGCACTCGGCGCCCTGCGGGCAGCGCTGGGCGCCCAGGCACTCGCGCACCGGGACCGACACCTGCGCCCACGCCAGCGGGGTGTGGGCGGGCGCGTCGTCGCGGTCGGCCAGCCGTCCGGCCTCGGCCTCCTCCTCGGCCCAGCGTCGCAGGGCCACCACCTCCGCGCCGAGCCCGGTGGCCTCTCCCGGCTCGGGCAGCAGCGCGTCCTGCTCGGTTCCCTGGCCGTCGCGGACGCGCAGCAGGCAGGCGTAGTTGCTGCGTCCCTTCAGGACGGCCGAGCTGACCGTCTGGCCGGTGACCTCCTGGCAGGCTGCGACGGCGGCCGGGATGTCCTTGCCGCCGAGCTGCGCCTGCAACGCCAGCGTGGCGGTGGCGATCACGATCCGCGAGCCGGGGTGCTCCACCAGACCGGCCAGCGCCGGGGCGAGGTAGCCCAGCGACTTGCCGGTGCCGGTGCCGGCCTGGACGAGGAGGTGCTCGCCGTTCTCCAGCGTCCGGGTCACCTCTTCGGCCATCGTGTCCTGGCCGGGTCGCTCGTGGCCGCCGATCCCCGCCACCGCCGCGGCGAGGATGCGACCGGCGAGGTCGTCGGCCTCAGCCGCCATGGGTGTAGCGCGCGAGCTCGCCGGCGAGCTCGGCGTTGACCCGGGCGACCACCTCGGTGCCGTGCTCGGTGTGCTCGCTGCTCACGAACTCGCCGGTGAGGTGGATCTTGTTGATCAGGTCGCCGCGGTCGTACGGCACCAGGGCGCGCACCTCGACCTCGGGACGCGGCAGCCGCTCCTCGAGTCTTTCGCGCAGCTCCTCGATGCCGGCGCCGGTGCGGGCGGAGACGAACACCGCGTCGGGGTAGCGGCCGCGCAGCGCCAGCAGCGCGTCGGGGTCGGCGGCGTCGATCTTGTTGACCACCAGCTGCTCGGGTACCCCGGCGGCGCCGATCTCGCCGAGCACGGTGCGCACCGCGGCGATCTGGCCGAACGGGTCGGGGTCGGAGCCGTCCACGACGTGCACCAGCAGGTCGGCCGAGACCGACTCCTCCAGCGTCGAGCGGAACGCCTCGACCAGGTCGTGCGGCAGGTGCCGGATGAACCCGACGGTGTCGGTGAGGGTGAACACCCGGCCGTCCGCGGTCTCGGTGCGGCGCGTCGTCGGGTCGAGGGTGGCGAACAGCGCGTCCTCGACCAGCACGCCGGCGCCGGTGAGCCGGTTCAGCAGTGAGCTCTTGCCGGCGTTGGTGTAGCCGACGATGGCCAGGCTCGGCACCTGGTTGCGAGTGCGCTGCGCCCGCTTGGTGTCGCGGACGGACTCCAGCTCGCGCAGCCGGCGCCGCAGGATCGCGATGCGGGTCTTGATGCGCCGACGGTCGGTCTCGATCTTGGTCTCGCCGGGGCCGCGCCCGCCGATGCCCGCGCCCGCCGCCGCGCGTCCGCCGGCCTGCCGGGACAGGTTGCCGCCCCAGCCGCGCAGCCGCTGCCGCAGGTACTGCAGCTGGGCGAGCTCGACCTGCGCCTTGCCCTCCGAACTCTTGGCGTGCTGGGCGAAGATGTCGAGGATCAGGGCGGTGCGGTCGATCACCTTGACGCCGACCCGGTCCTCCAGGTTGCGCAGTTGGGCGGGTTCGAGCTCGCCGTCGCAGATCACCGTGTCGGCGCCGGTGGCGATCACCACCTGGCGCACCTCGTCGACCTTGCCGCGCCCGATGTAGGTGGCCGGGTCGGGGTCCTTGCGGCGCTGGACGAGGCCCTCCAGCACCTGCGAGCCGGCCGTCTCGGCCAGGAGCTTCAGCTCGGCCATCGCGTTGTCGGCGTCCACCTCGCTGCCGGACGTCCAGACGCTCACCAGCACCACGCGCTCCAGCTGGAGTTCGCGGTACTCGACCTCGGTGATGTCGGCCAGCTGGGTCGACATGCCGGCCACCCGGCGCAGCGAGATGCGGTCGGCCAGGTCGAACTGGTCGCCGTCGGGGTCGAGGTCGTCGGGGTCGGATTCGTAGGGCAGGTAGGTCATGGTCTCAATTCGGGAGGGTGCAGGTACCGCGGGCGACGATCACGGCCGGGCCGGTGAGCACGGCGTCCGGGCCCGCGAGGTCGACCTCGAGCGTGCCGCCCGGCACGTCGACGGTGTAGTGGTCGGCGTCGCCCATCGCGGCCGCGGCCGCCACCACGCCGGTGCCGCAGGAACTGGTCTCGCCCACGCCGCGCTCGTGGACGCGCAGCCGGAGCCGCCCGGGTGCCTCGCGGACGACGAACTCGACGTTCACCCCGGCCGGGAAGACCTCCGGCGGCGTCCAGGCGGGCGCGTGGGCGAGGTCGAGTGCCTCGAGTTCGGCCGCGTCCGGCAGGACGGCGACCGCGTGCGGGTTGCCGACGTCGACCGAGGTGGCCGGCCAGTGTCGCTCGCCCAGGCTGACGTCGACCGCGGGCCCGACCTGCGCCGGACCCATCGTGACCGCGATCCGCCCGTCGGGCAGGAACGTGCCGGTGCGGACGCCCGCGCGGGTCAGCACGTCGACCGACGTGCCGGTGACCAGGCCCTCCTCGTCGAGGTAGCGCAGGAACACCCGCAGCCCGTTGCCGCACATCTCGGCGATGGAACCGTCGGCGTTGCGGTAGTCCATGAACCAGGTGCCGGCGGGCGCCTGCACGCCGGGCATGCGCTCGGCGCGGACGGCGCGCAGGATGCCGTCGCCGCCGATGCCGCCCCGGCGGTCGCACAGGAACGCGACCTGCCCGGCGGTCAGGTCGAACAGGTTGTCGGGGTCGGCGAACAGCACGAAGTCGTTGCGGGTGCCGTGACCCTTCGCGAACTCGATGTGCAAGACCGTGCTCCTATCCACCGAGCACGATACCCCGCACCGCCGACGCCATCGCCCCGGCGGCGTCCGCACCGCCCGGCAGCCAGGTGATGCGCGGGTCGCGGCGGAACCAGCCCAGCTGCTTGCGGGCGAACCGCCGGGTGCCGGTGATCGTGGCCTCGCGGGCCGCGTCCTCGCTGGTCTGGCCGTCGAGGAAGGCCAGCACCTGCCGGTAGCCGAGCGCGCGGGACGCCGTCCGCCCCTCCCGCAGGCCGCGCCCGGCCAGGTCGCGCACCTCCGCCACCAGGCCGTCGGCCCACATCCGGTGCACCCGCGTCCCGATCCGTTCGTCCAGGACGTCCCGAGGCACCTCCAGCCCGAACTGCAGCACCCCGTCCAGGGCGTAGTCCCAGGTGGGCAGGGTCGAGGTGAAACTGCCGGTGAGCTCGATCACCTCGAGCGCGCGGACGGTGCGGCGCGCGTTGCCGGGCAGGATCCCGGCCGCAGCCTCGGGCGAGATCGCGGCCAGCCGCGCGTGCAGCGCCTCCGCGCCGACACCGGCCAGTTCGTCCTCCAGGCGCGCACGGACGGCCGCGTCGGTACCCGGGAACGCGAAGTCGTCCAGGATCGCGTGGACGTACAGCGCCGAGCCGCCGGCCAGCAGCGGCACCACGCCGCGCGCCCGGCAGTCGGCGATCGCCGCGCGGGCCAGGGCCTGGAAGTCGGCCACGCTCGCGCTCTGGGTCACGTCCATGATGTCGATCAGGTGGTGCGGGACGCCGCCGCGCTCGGCGGGCGTGGGCTTGGCGGTGCCGATGTCCATGCCGCGGTAGACCAGCATCGAGTCGGCGTTCACCACCTCTGCCGGGATGCCGGAGGCGGCCAGGAGGTGCGTCAGCTTGACGGCCACGGCGGTCTTGCCGCTGGCCGTGGGCCCGTTGAGCGCCACCACCGGGAGATTCACGTCTGGCATTGTCTCAAGTCACCCGCGTAGGTGCTTGGCACGGCGCTCCCGCAGGCACACAATGGAGGTCGCAGCCAGGAGGCCCCTGGCGCCGGGAGCAGAAAGGAGGTCGCATGGATATCGTTGAACAGATCAAGGGTGCCGTGGCCGGCCACGAAGCTGAAATCGCACAGGGCATCGAGCAGGTGGGTGACTTTGTCGACGAGAAGACCGGCGGTCAGTACGCGGCCCAGGTGGATCAGGCCCAGGACTTCCTGAAGGATCAACTGGAGGGCACTGCCCAGTAACCGGACCCACCGATCTGTCGCGGGACGATTTCCCGCACAACGACTGAAGGACCCGAGGGGTCGGCCTGAGAGGCCGGCCCCTCGGCCCGTTCCCGGGAGAGTTCTCACGCGCCGTTCTCAGGCGCGGACGAGCTTCGGCAGGCCCAGGTTCGTGCCCGCCGACTGGACCGGGGCGGCGTTGCGGGCCTCCCAGGCGTCGCCGCCGCGGGTGCGCCGCAGCCCGACCAGCCCGCCGTCGGCGTTGAGGTGGTGCGGCGCGGCGTGGCTGATGGTGGCCGAGGCGATGTCGCCGGGCCGCGGCCGCAGCGCCGGGTCCTCCGGGACGCGGACGTGCACCAGCCGGTTGTCCCGGGCCCGGCCCGACATGCGGTGGGTGGCGGCGTCCTTGCGTCCCTCGCCGTCGGCGAAGAGCACCTCGACGCTCTGGCCCTCCAACCTCAGGTTCTCCGCCCAGGACAGCTCCCCCACCAGGTCGACGAGTCGCTCGTAGCGCTCCTGCACGACCTCCTTGGGCACCTGGTCGGGCATGGTGGCCGCCGGGGTGCCCGGACGGATCGAGTACTGGAAGGTGAACGCCGCGGCGAACCGGGACGCCCGGACCACGTCGAGGGTGGCGGCGAAGTCCTCCTCGGTCTCGCCGGGGAAGCCGACGATGATGTCGGTGGTGATCGCCGCGTGCGGGATGGCCGTGCGCACCCGGTCGAGGATGCCGAGGAACTTCTCGCTGCGGTAGGAGCGCCGCATGGCCTTGAGCACCCGGTCGGAGCCGGACTGCAGCGGCATGTGCAGCGACGGCATCACGTTGGGGGTCTCGGCCATGGCCGCGATCACGTCGTCGGTGAACGCCGCCGGGTGCGGGGACGTGAACCGCACCCGCTCGAGCCCGTCGATGCCGCCACACGCCCGCAGCAGCTTCGCGAACGCCCCCCGGTCGCCGAACTCCACGCCGTAGGTGTTCACGTTCTGGCCCAGCAGGGTGATCTCCTGGACGCCCTCGGCGACCAGCGCCTCGATCTCGGCGAGGACGTCGCCGGGACGCCGGTCGTTCTCCTTGCCGCGCAGCGCCGGGACGATGCAGAACGTGCAGGTGTTGTTGCAGCCGACGCTGATCGACACCCACGCGGCGTAGGCCGAGTCGCGACGGGTGGGCAGCGTGGACGGGAACCGCTCGAGGGACTCCAGGATCTCGACCTGGGCCTCCTGCTGCACCCGGGCACGCTCAAGCAGTACCGGCAACGACCCGAGGTTGTTGGTGCCGAACACGACGTCGACCCACGGCGCCTTCTGGACGACCAGCTGCCGGTCCTTCTGGGCCATGCACCCGCCGACCGCGATCTGCATGCCCTCGTGGGACTGCTTGACCGGGGCGAGGTGGCCGAGGTTGCCGTAGAGCCGGTTGTCGGCGTTCTCGCGCACCGCGCAGGTGTTGAACACGACCACGTCCGCCTGGGCGCCCGGCTCGGCCGCGGCGTAGCCCGCGTCCAGCAGCACGCCGGCGATCCGCTCGGAGTCGTGGACGTTCATCTGGCAGCCGTAGGTGACCACCTCGAAGGTGCGCATGAGGCGGTACTCTACCCGCCGCCGGACGGACGGCCGTCCGCTACTTGGCGAGGGCGACGGCGCGGGACTCCCGCACCACGGTGACCTTGATGCTGCCCGGGTAGGTGAGTTCCTCCTCGACCCGCTTGGCGATGTCGCGGGCGATTGCGACCGACTGCGCGTCGTTCACCAGCTCGGGGGTCACCATCACCCGGATCTCGCGCCCGGCCTGCATGGCGAACACTTTGTCGACCCCCGCATGCTCCTTGGCGATGTCCTCCAACCGCTGGAGCCGCTTCACGTAGATCTCCAGGCTCTCCCGGCGGGCGCCCGGGCGGCTGCCGCTGATCGCGTCCGCGGCCTGGGTGAGGACGGCTTCGACCGTGCGCGGCTCGACCTCGTTGTGGTGGGCCTCGATGGCGTGGACGATGTCGGGGTGCTCGCCGTGGCGGCGGGCCAGGTCGGCCCCCACCTTGGCGTGCGAGCCCTCGGCCTCGTGGGTGAGGGCCTTGCCGATGTCGTGCAGGAAGGCGGCGCGACGACAGGTGTCGACGTCCAGCCCGAGCTCGGCGGCCAGCAGCGCGGCGATGTGGCCGCACTCGACCAGGTGCTTGAGCACGTTCTGCCCGTAGGACGTGCGGTACTGCAACGCGCCGAGGATCGGCAGCAGGCCGGGGGCGAGGTCGGTGATGCCCATCTCGATGAGGGCGTCCTCGGCGGCCCGGATGCACAGCTCGTCGACGCGCCGCTTGCTGCGCTCGTGCACCTCCTCGATGCGCGCGGGGTGGATGCGTCCGTCGGCGACGAGTTCGGTGAGGGTCAGCCGGGCGGTCTCGCGCCGCACCGGGTCGAAGCAGGACAGCAGCACGCTCTCGGGGGTGTCGTCGATGAGCACGTTCACGCCGGTGATCTGCTCGAACGCGCGGATGTTGCGGCCCTCGCGCCCGATGATGCGGCCCTTCATCTCATCGCTCGGCAGCGGCACGCTGGCCACGACCGACTCGGTGGTCTGCTCGGCGGCGAGCCGCTGCATGCTGGTGACGATGATGCTGCGCGCGGTGGCGTCGGCGTTGCGGCGCGCCTCGGACTCGATCTCGCGGGTGAGCTGGGCGGCGTGCAGGCGCGCGTCCTTCTCGACGTGGGCCATCAGTTCGGTCCGGGCCTCGTCGGCGCTGAGGCCGGCAGCGGTGGCGAGCGCCTCCACCTGGTGTGCCTCGGCCTCGTCGAGCTGGGCCTCCCGCTGGTCGAGGGTCGCGGCGATCTGGTCCAGGTGCGCCTCGCGGGTGTGCATCTCCTCGAGATACCGGTTGAGACGGTCCTCACGCTCGGCCAGCAGTTCCTCGCGCCGGTCGGCGGCCTGTCGCCGGGTGCGCAGTTCCTCCTCCAGCGCGGCCGGCACCGTGGCCTGCGCCGGGGTGGCCGGGGCGATCCCGCGTCGGGCCTCCCGCGGGTCGCGGGAGGGGCCGGGACGGCGGCGACCGCCGCGCACCGCGGCTCCGCCGCGCAGCAGGACGACGAGCAGCACCACCACGCCGACGGTGACCAGAACGAGGATCCCCACCAGGAATGTCAGCACGACGATCTGGTCCATGGCGTCCTCCTCGAGCGGTTGCGGGGACGCCGGAGCCCACTCCTTGGCAGACGGCAAATCAGGCCCGGCCAGGCCGAGCCTCGAGGTATCGCGGGGTTTCAGTCCCCAGTGATGGTCAGTCAGTCGCTCAGGAATGGGTTCGCGGACGCACCCAAGCGCAGGCTAAGGCCGCCGCCGTCAATCCGCAAGGTCGGGCAGGTCGGCCAGCACTTCGCGGGTGACCTGCGCCACCACGGACGCCGGGAAGCCGCGGCGCGCGAGCGCTCCGGCCAACCGGCGGTAGCGCACCTGCGGGTCGAGCCCGGCCAGCGAACGCGCCTTCCGCTCCGCGAGCCCCCGCGCCACGGCGAGGTCGCGGTCGCCGTCGAGGTCGGCGACGGCCTCGTCGATCACGTCGCGGTCGACGCCCTTCTCGGCGAGCTCCGCCAGCAGGGCGCGACGGCTCTTCTGCCGCCTGTCGCCGGCCGCCAGCCAGTCGCGCGCGAACTCCGCGTCGTCGATCAGGCCGACGTCGGAGAGCCGGTCGAGCACCTCCTGCGCGACGTCCTCGGGCACGTTCTTGCGGGCGAGCGCCCGCGCCAGCTCGGTACGGCTGCGTGCCCGCACCGTGAGCTGGCGCAACGCGATCTCGCGCGCCACCCCGATCGGGTCGGCGTCGGGCGCGTCCTGGTCGTCGGCGTCAGCGCGAGGTCGGCGGCGGCCCTTCGTGACGTCGTCCCTCGTACCTCGGGACGACTCCTCAGGGACCGCTCCGGGTTCCCAGGGCGTCCCGGGCTCGTCGCGCATCAGCTCAGAACTCCACCTCGCCGGTCAGCGGGTTGATGCCCTCGGGCACCTCCGCGGCCGCCCCGACGCCCAGCTGGGTGAGGATCCGCTTCTCGATCTCGGCGGCCACGTCGGGGTTCGTCTTGAGGAAGGTGCGGGCGTTCTCCTTGCCCTGACCGAGCTGGTCGGCGTCGTAGGTGAACCAGGCGCCGGCCTTGCGGATGATGCCGCAGTCGACGCCGAGGTCGATCAGGCTGCCCTCACGGCTGATGCCCTGCCCGTAGATGATGTCGAACTCGGCCTGCTTGAACGGCGGGGCCACCTTGTTCTTGACCACCTTGACCCGGGTGCGGTTGCCGACCATGTCGGAACCGTCCTTCAGGGTCTCGATGCGTCGCACGTCGAGCCGCACCGAGGAGTAGAACTTCAGCGCACGGCCACCGGTGGTGGTCTCGGGCGAGCCGAACATGACGCCGATCTTCTCGCGGAGCTGGTTGATGAAGATGGCGGTGGTGTTGGAGCCGGACAGCGCGCCGGTCATCTTGCGCAGGGCCTGGCTCATCAGGCGGGCCTGGAGGCCGACGTGGCTGTCACCCATCTCGCCCTCGATCTCGGCGCGCGGCGTCAGGGCGGCCACCGAGTCGATCACGATCAGGGCCAGGGCACCGGAGCGCACCAGAGTGTCGGCGATCTCGAGGGCCTGCTCGCCGTTGTCGGGCTGGCTCACCAGGAGGGCGTCGGTGTCGACGCCGAGCTTGGCCGCGTAGTCGGGGTCGAGCGCGTGCTCGGCGTCGATGAAGGCGCAGATGCCGCCGGCGGCTTGCGCGTTCGCGATCACGTGCAGCGCGACCGTGGTCTTGCCGCTGGACTCCGGGCCGTAGATCTCGACCACCCGACCGCGTGGGAGCCCGCCGATGCCCAGTGCCACGTCGAGGGCGATCGACCCGGTGGGGATCACCTCGATCGGCTGCCTGGTCTCGTCGCCCAGCCTCATCACCGAGCCCTTGCCGTGCTGCTTCTCGATCTGGGCCAGCGCCGCTGCGAGCGCCTTCTCCCGGTCCGCAGTCGCCATCTCTCGCGTCCTCTCCGACGGTTTCTTCACTGTGTCGCCCTCACCTTAGGTAGCACCACTGACATTCGGTCAGGCGCCGACTGCTGGTGTGGATATGTCCGGCCCGTTCGGGCAGCTGTCCACAGGCTAGACGAACACGTGTTCGAAATGCACCCCGACACGCGGGCGGAGGATCAGCGTTCGCGGGCGGGCAGTTCGAGCGCCTCCCAGGCCGCGTGCCAGATGCGCTTGCACGGCACCCCGGACGCCAGCGCCTGGCTCACCGTCCGGTGGTCGAGGCCGGCCAGCACGACGGTGTCGGCCCACATCAGGGAGTACGCGGGGCCGAGATGGGTCTCCAGCCGGGCCCGCAGATCGGCCTCGCGCATACCGCCTCAGGCCGCGGCGACGTGCGTGCTGCGCAGCGGGAACTGGGTGATGCCGGCGTGGCCGTCGATCTTGTCCGACACCTGCCGCAGCACGTTCGACAGCGGCACGTCCAGCGCACCGCAGATGGCGTTCAGCAGTTCGGAGGACGCTTCCTTCTGGCCGCGCTCGATCTCGGACAGGTAGCCCAGGCTCACCCTGGCCTTCCCGGAGACCTCACGCAGGGTCAGGTTCGAGGACGTGCGCAGTTCGCGCAGCGACTCGCCGAGCAGTTCCCGCATCAGCAGCGGGCGCTCGCGCACATCCTGGATCATGCCTTGACTCTACCTGTCCGACGTGGGGTTGAAACGACGCTGCCTCAACGCCACGCGGGCACTGGTTGTTCCCCCGGGGCCGCGCCGGCGTCCAGCGCCGCGGCCAGCAGCCCCAGCGCGGCGCGGACGGTGGCCCGCCGGACGGCGTCGCGATCACCCTCGACGTCGTGCCGGACGGCCTGCGCCGGCCCGTCCGGACCGGCCACTGCCACCCATACCTCGCCGGGGGCGTGCCCGTCCTGCGGGTCGGGGCCGGCGACGCCGGTGACGGCGATCCCCCAGTCCGCCCCGGCGACGTCACGGACGCCGCGGGCGAGCGCGAGCGCGGTCTGCCCGGAGACCGGGCCGCAGGCGTCCAGCACGTCCTGGGGCACGCCGGCCAGGGTGTGCTTGAGGTCGGTCGCGTAGGCCACCACGCCGCCCCGGTAGGCGACGGACGCGCCGGGCACAGCGGTGATCGTCGCGCCGATCAGGCCACCGGTCAGCGACTCGGCGGTGGCCAGCGTCTGGCCACGGGCGGCCAGGGCTGCCACCACGGACGCCGCGGACACCTCAGGCAGGTCCACTCCTGGCCTTGATCGCCTCGGCGCGCAGCCGCAGGGCGTCCCGCACGTACATCAGCCCGGTGACCACGGTGAGGACGAAGGCCGCCCCCATCACCAGCCACGCCAGCCAGCCCCAGAACGGCGCCACCTGCACGGTGAGCTGGATCGGGTACGGCAGGAACATCAGCAGGGCGATCGCCTGGAGCAGGGTCTTGATCTTGCCGGCGGCCGCCGCGGCCATCACCTCGTACTTCAGCATCGCGACGCGCATCCAGGTGATACCCCACTCCCGGAGCAGGATGATGATCGTCACCCACCACCACAGCTCGCCGAGGATGCTCAGCGAGATGAACGCGGCGCCGGTGAGGGCCTTGTCGGCGATCGGGTCCCAGATCTTGCCGAAGTCGCTGACCAGGTCGTACTTGCGAGCCAGCTTGCCGTCGAACAGGTCGGTGAGGATCGCCACGCCGAAGGCGACCGTCGCGAGGAGGCGCCAGCCGAAGTCGGCCGGGTGCAGGAAGAGCAGCACCACGAACACCGGGACCAGCACGAGCCGCAGCACGGTCAGCGCGTTGGGCAGCCACCGGGGAATCCCCACGGTCGCACGCTCCGCGTGTTGCGTCATCGCCCCTCCAGCCCCACGACGAGATCGACACCGTCGCTCGCTTGGACACTACCCCAGACGATCGCGCCAGCAGCGACGTGGTCACCGGCTGTTTCGAGCCTAGTCCCCCCGTCGGTCTCCGGGCCCTGGTGGGCGGACCTTCCCCAGGTCTCGCCGTCGGCGGTGATGGTCTCGACGAGCACCGGGACGCGTTCGCCGATGCGGTCGGACGCACGCTCGGCCGACACCTCGTCGACCAGGCCGGCGAGCCGGTCGACCCGCTCGGCGATCACCGAGGGGTCCACCTTGCCGTCCAGGGTCGCGCCCTCGGTGCCCTCCTCGTCGGAGTAGCCGAAGACCCCGACCGCGTCGAGCCGTGCGGCGGCCAGGAAGGCGGCGAGGACCTCGACGTCGGCCTCGGTCTCGCCGGGGAAGCCGGTGATCACGTTGCTGCGGATGCCCGCGTCGGGCCGGGCCGCGCGGATGCGTCCGATCAGGTCGAGGAACGAGTCCGCGTCGCCGAAGCGCCGCATCCGCCGCAGCACGGACGCCGACGCGTGCTGGAACGGCAGGTCGAAGTACGGCAGCACCCGGTCGAGGCCGAGCATGGCGTCCAGCAGGGCGGGCCGCACCTCGGCCGGCTGGAGGTAGGACACCCGGATCCAGTCGAGGCCGTCCACGCCGTCCAGTTCGCGCAGCAGGTGGTCCAGGCTCACCCCGAGGTCCTTGCCGTACGCGCTGGAGTTCTCGCTCACCAGCACCACCTCACGGACGCCCTGGGTGACCAGCCAGCGGGCCTCCTCGACCACCTCTGGGATCGGGCGGGACAGGTAGGAGCCACGGAACGCGGGGATCGCGCAGAACGCGCAGCGCCGGTCGCAGCCGGACGCGATCTTCAGCGGCGCCGAGGCACCCTTGGCGAGCCGGTGGCGCGGGATCCAGCCGTGGCCCGGGACGGTGACGTCGGCCGACCGCGCCGGCCGGGACACCGGGCTGACCGGCAGCAGGGTGCGGCGGTCGCGGGGCACGTGCGCCTCCGCGTGGCCGCCGGCCAGGATCCACTCCAGGCGCCCGGCGATGTCGGGATAGGCGTCGAAGCCGAGGACGGCGTCCGCCTCGGGCAGGGACTCCGCCAGCTCGCGTCCGTACCGCTCGGCCATGCAGCCGACGGCGACGACGGCCTTCGTGGTGCCGTTGCCCTTGTGGTCGGCGGCGTCGAGCAGGGTGTCGATGGAGTCCTTCTTGGCCGCGTCGATGAAACCGCAGGTGTTCACCACGATCGCCGCCGCGCTGCCGGGGTCGTCGACGAGCGTGAAACCGCCGGCGGCCAGGCGTCCGGCCAGCTCCTCGGAGTCCACCTCGTTGCGCGCGCAACCCAGGCTGATCAGGTGCACGGGCGTCGACGTCACCCGCGCCACGCTACCCCAACACCGAACCCGCGGCCTGTGCGTGACGTTTCCCACCGAGTTCGGGGCCCAACGTCACGCGTTCCGGGCGACGGACCCCTCACCCGAGCCGCAGGGCGGCCAGCACCTCGTCCAGGTCGTCGGGCTTGACCAGCACCTCGCGGGGCTTCGAGCCCTCCGACGGCCCGACCACTCCCCTGGTCTCCAGGATGTCCATCAGGCGTCCGGCCTTGGCGAAACCGACCCGCAGCTTGCGCTGGAGCATCGAAGTGGAGCCGAGCTGCAGGTTCACCACCAGTTGGGCGGCCTCCAGCACCAGCTCGAGGTCGTCGCCGATGTCCTCGGCGACCGCACGCCCGGAGTCGGTCGGGGCGTCCACGTCCTCGCGGTACTGCGGGCCGAGCTGCTCGGAGACCTGCTTCACCACGGCCCGGATCTCGGCCTCGGTCACCCAGGCGCCCTGCACACGCAGCGCCTTGGACTGGCCCATCGGCAGGAACAACCCGTCGCCCTGGCCCACCAGCTTCTCCGCGCCCGGGGTGTCGAGGATGACGCGGGAGTCGGTCATCGACGACGTGGCGAACGCCAGCCGCGAGGGCACGTTGGCCTTGATCAGGCCGGTGACCACGTCGGTGGACGGACGCTGCGTGGCCAGCACCAGGTGGATGCCGGCCGCGCGGGCCAGCTGCGTGATGCGGACGATCGAGTCCTCCACGTCGCGGGGGGCCACCATCATCAGGTCGGCGAGCTCGTCCACGATCACCAGCAGGTACGGGTACGGGGCGAGCACGCGTTCGGAGCCCGGTGGCAGCTTCACCTGGTTGGCGCGGACCGCCTTGTTGAAGTCGTCCACGTGGCGGAAGCCGAACGCGGCCAGGTCGTCGTAGCGGGCGTCCATCTCGCGCACCACCCACTGGAGGGCCTCGGCGGCCTTCTTCGGGTTGGTGATGATCGGGGTGACCAGGTGCGGGATGCCCTCGTAGTGGGTGAGCTCGACCCGCTTGGGGTCGACCAGCATCATCCGCACCTCGTCGGGCGTGGCACGCATCAGGATCGAGGTGATCATCGAGTTCACGAAGCTCGACTTGCCCGAACCGGTGGCGCCGGCGACCAGCAGGTGCGGCATCTTGGCCATGTTGGCCACCACGTAACCGCCCTCGACGTCCTTGCCCAGGCCGACCGTCATCGGGTGGTGGTCGTTGCGGGCGCGGGTGGAGCGCAGCACGTCGCCGAGGGAGACGATCTCCTTGTCGGCGTTCGGGATCTCGATGCCGATCGCCGACTTGCCGGGGATCGGGGACAGGATCCGGACGTCAGCCGAGGCGACCGCGTAGGCGATGTTCTTGCCCAGCGCGGTGACCTTCTCGACCTTGACCGCGTTGCCGAGCTCGACCTCGTAGCGGGTGACGGTCGGGCCGCGGGTGTAGCCAGTGACCTCGGCGTCGATCTCGAACTGGCGCAGCACGCCGGTGAGGCTCTGCACGACCGAGTCGTTGGCCTGGCTGCGGGCCTTCGGCACCGTGCCCGGCTTGAGGATCGCCGGGTCGGGCAGGTTGTAGACGATGTCGCCGGATATCGGCGGCTGCTCGGCGCGCAGCGGGCCGGCCGAGATGACCGGCACCTCCAGCGGGGGCGGGACGGGCCCCGCACCCGGCTTCACGACCGGGGCCGCGACGGCGACGGTCTGCTCCTCGTCCGGGTCCGGCTCGTCGCGCTCGTCGACCAGCGGGGTGTCGTAGGCGCGGTGCTCGGCGCCGTACTCGATCTCGGAGCGCGGCGGACGGCGGAAGCGCTCGCGCAGGGCGGTCAGCCGGGCCCCGAGCTCGCTGGCGGGGACGCCGGCGATCACCAGCACGCCGAAGACGGCGAGGATGACCAGCACCGGGACCGCGATCCAGACGGTGAGGAACTGGACGCCGGCCGAGCCGGACAGGAAGCCGAGGAAGCCGCCGGCGTCGCGCACCAGCGCCTGCTGGGACCCCTTCGGGTTGCCCTTCATGATGTGGATCAGGCCCAGGACGCCGAACAGCGCCGACGCCCAGCCGACGAACTGGCGTCCGGCCGGGCCGTGGCGCTCGGGGTGGCGCAGCGTCCGCCAAGCCATGCCGAAGCACAGCACCGGCACCGCGTAGGAGAACGAGCCGAAGATCGTGGCGACCACCAGCTGCACGCCGTTGCCGGTCGCCCCGGGCAGGCCGATCCAGAACTCGCCGGCGATCAGCAGGCCGATCAGCAGCAGCGCGAAGCCGCTGCCGTCGTGGCGCCGCTCGGGCTCGAGGTCGCGGACGGCGGGCGGGACCGCGCGGACGGCGGAACCGACCATCGTGGCCAGTCCACGCCAGGTCGCGGCGATGCCGCGTCCGATGCCCGACATCATCTTCGAGAAGCCGGACTGCTGCGGCTTGGAGCGTGCCGAGCTACGGGGTGCAGGTTTCTTGCTTCCGGTGCTCCGGGAGACGCCAGGGCGCGAGGTCGCGCTACTGCGGCTCCGCGAAGGGGAAGACGCGCGGGTCGCCATGGAACGAAGGGTAGGCCACCGGCCCGACATTCCGGCTCCCCCACGCCGATTGCCCCCGCCCGGACTGCGGGCGGGTCAGGAGAAGTGCTGCCAACCGCCGGACGGGCCGTCCCAGGGGGCGCCGTCGACGAGGACGGCGGGGTCGCCGGGCAGGACGCGTCCGATCACCCGCCAGCCGGCGGGCACCCGGTCGGGGGCGAACGCGCCGACCAGGGCGTGGTCGTCGCCGCCGGTCAGCTGGAACACCAGCGGGTCGCCGCCGCCGATCGCCGCCGCGACCGCCTTCTGCGGCTCGGCGACCTCGAGCGCGGAGGTGTCCACGTCCAGCAGCACGCCGGACGCGCGCGCGACGTGGCCGAGGTCGGCCAGCAGTCCGTCCGAGACGTCGATCAGGGCGGACGCGCCGGCCTCCGCGGCTACGCGTCCCTGCCCGTACGGCACCTCGGGCACCCGGTGGGCGACCACCACCGCGCGGGGCGAGCGGAAGCCGCGTCCGAGCACCGCGACACCGGCGGCGGCCCAGCCCAGCCGTCCGGTCATCGCCAGCACGTCCCCCGGACGCGCGCCCGCGCGGGTGAGCGGGGCGAGGCCGCCGAGGTCGGCCAGGACGGTGGCCGTGATCACGATGATGGCCGCGGACGTGGTGTCGCCCCCGACCAGGGTCACCCCGGCGTTCTCGCACTCGGCGCGGACGCCGGCGGCGAACCCTTCCGCCCACTCCACCGGGGTGGACGCGGGCGCGGCCAGGCTCACCACCAGGCCGACCGGCACCGCCCCCATCGCCTCGGCATCGGCGACGCAGGCCGCGACGGCCTTGCGCCCGACGTCCTCGGCGCTGGACCAGTCGCGGCGGAAGTGCACGTCCTCGACCATCGTGTCGGTCGAGACCGCCAGGTCGCCGGCCAGCCGCACCACCGCGCAGTCGTCGCCGACGCCCAGCACGACCGGCCCGCCCGCGCCCAGCCCGGCGGTGAGGCGCTCGATCAGGGCGAACTCACCGACCTCGCCGATCGTCACCGCAGGCCCATCGGACGGGCCAGCGCGAGGTCGACGAGGGTGGCGATCACCCCCGGGTAGTCCAGGCCGCTGGCGGCCCACAGCATCGGGAACATCGAGGTGCGGGTGAACCCGGGCATCGTGTTGAGCTCGTTGACCCACGGCACGCCGTCGGGCGTGATGAACAGGTCGATGCGGGCCAGGCCCTCCACGTCCATCGCGGCGAAGGTGCGCGCGGCGAGGTCCTGGACGTCGGCCAGCAGGGCGGGCGGGAGCTCGGCCGGGACCTGGAGCGTGACCTGCTCCTCGGGCAGGTACTTGGCGTCGAAGTCGTAGAACCGGTCGTCGGTGTGCATCACGATCTCACCCGGCAGCGACACCCGCGGCGGGCCGTCGAGGTCCTGGAGCACGGCGAGTTCGACCTCGCGCGCGCCCACGAACCCCTGCTCGACGACCACCTTCGGGTCGTAGCGCTGGGCGTCGGCGATCGCCGCCTCGAGCGTCGACGGGTCGTCGACCTTCGCGATACCGATGCTGGACCCACCGCGGGCGGGCTTGACGAACACCGGGAAGGTGAGGGCGTTCACGCGCTCCAGGCAGCCGGACCGGTCGTCCCGCCACTGCGCGGGCGTGATCGCCACCCACGGGCCGACCGGCAGGCCGGCCGCGGCCATGGCGCGCTTCATCAGGTCCTTGTCCATGCCGATCGCGCTGGCGGCGACGCCGGCGCCGACGAACCGCAGGCCGAGCATCTCGAACATGCCCTGGACGGTGCCGTCCTCGCCCCACGGGCCGTGCAACAGGGCGAACGCCACGTCGATCGACACCACGTCGAGCAACCGGTCGCCGTCCCTGGTGGCCACCTCGGCCCCGTCCGCGCCGCGCAGGAGGACGGCCTGCGCACGGTCGGCGGCGACCCGCGGCAGGGTGCCGTCCACCACCTCGTAGCCGACGAGTTCGTCGGTGGGGATCCGCACCCAGGCGCCGTCGGCGGTGATGCCGATGCCGACGACCTCGAACCGGGCCGGATCCATCGCGCGCGCCACGCCGCCGGCGGTCAGGCAGCTGATCTCGTGCTCGGAACTCACCCCGCCGAACACGAGGGCGACCCGGGTGCGGGCGGGCGGATTGGTCATCGAACCTCCAGGTGGCGAATCGCCGACAACCCTATCTTGAGGAGTCTCGGCAACCGGACCATCACGCCCCGGCCTGCGGGACCCGCCGGCCGAGGCGGGCGTCGTAGCGCCCGGCGGGCGGCTCGAGGCCGCGGATGCCGGCGACGAGCGCGGTGATCGCGTCCATGATCCGCCGGGTCGCCTCGCCCACGGCGTCCGCGTCCGTCCGTCCGGCGAGGTCGGAGAGGTCGACCGGGTCGCCGAGGCGGAACACCATGGTCTTGAGCGGGAAGAACCGCGGCCAGGTCAGCTTCTTGCCCGGCATGACGTCCTGGGCGCCCCACTGGCCCAGCGGGATCACCGGGCAACCGGTCTGGAGCGCGAGCCTGGCGGCGCCCGGCCGGGCCACCATCGGCCACAGGTCCGGGTCGGCGGAGCGGGTGCCCTCGGGATAGATCAGGACGCACTCCCCCGCGTCCAGGGCCTCCTCGGCGTGGACGAGGGAGTCGCGCGCACGGGCGGTGTTGCGTTCCACGGGGATCTGGCCGCAGGCCCGGGCCAGCCACCCGAGCACGGGGATCCGCCAGATCTCGGCCTTGGCGAGCGCGCGCGGCCAGCGTCCGTTCCAGACGAGGTAGTGGGCCAGCACCGGCGGGTCGAAGTTCGAGATGTGGTTGGCCACCACGAGGACGCCGCCGGTCCTGGGCAGCACGTCCGCCGGGCCCCAGTCCTGCCGGGTGAGCCGCCGCAGCAGCCAGGCACCGACGCGCACCAGCCGGCGGTAGGTCGGCTGCACCGGCGTCGGGTTCGCCACCCGCAACGGCAGGCTGACCAGATCGGACGTCGCGCTCACGTCGGGATCATCCCATCGGGGTGGGCGGATACGGAACCGTCCCCTTCCGCCCGGGCGGGCGGGAAGGGGACGGTCCTGGATCCGTTCAGCCGGCGGTCCGGGCCGGGAGCGTCCGCGGCAGCCAGGACGGGCGGTTCGCCTCGTAGGCGGCGATCTCGTCCGCGTGCTGGAGGGTCAGGCCGATGTCGTCCAGGCCCTCGAGCAGGCGGTGCCGGGTGTAGTCGTCGATGGTGAACGCGAACACGTTGTCGGCTGCCTCGACCGTGCGGTGGCGCAGGTCGACGGTGAACTCGATGCCCGGCTCGCTCTCGGCGATCTCCCAGAGCTTCTCGACGACGTCCTGGTCGACGCTGGCGATGACCAGGCCGGCCTTGCCCGAGTTGCCGCGGAAGATGTCGCCGAAGCGCGACCCGATGACGACCTTGAACCCGTAGTTCTGGAGCGCCCAGACCGCGTGCTCGCGGGACGAGCCGGTGCCGAAGTCGGGTCCGGCCACCAGGATCGAGCCGGTGGCGTAGGCCGACTGGTTGAGCACGAAGGTCGGGTCGTTGCGCCACGCGGCGAACAGGCCGTCCTCGAACCCGGTGCGGGTGACCCGCTTCAGGTACACCGCCGGGATGATCTGGTCGGTGTCGACGTTGCTGCGGCGCAGCGGCACCGCGACGCCGGTGTGCGAGCTGAACTTGTCCATTGCTTGTTCCTTACAGGTCGGCCGGGGAGCTCAGGGTGCCGCGGACAGCGGTCGCCGCCGCCACCGGCGGGGAGACCAGGTGGGTGCGTCCGCCCTTGCCCTGGCGTCCTTCGAAGTTGCGGTTCGAGGTGGACGCGCTGCGCTCACCGGGAGCCAGCTGGTCGGGGTTCATGCCCAGGCACATCGAGCACCCCGCCTCGCGCCACTCGGCGCCGGCCTCGGTGAACACCGCGTCCAGGCCCTCGGCCATCGCCTGCAGGCGGACGCGGGCCGAGCCCGGCACCACCAGCATGCGGACGCCCTCGGCGACCTTGCGGCCCTTGATGACGGACGCGGCCAGCCGCAGGTCCTCGATGCGGCCGTTGGTGCAGGAGCCCAGGAAGACGGTGTCGACCTTGATGTCGCGCATCGGGGTGCCGGCGGTCAGCGCCATGTACTCCAGGGCCCGCTCGGCGGCCGAGCGGTCGACCGGGTCGGAGAAGTCCGCCGGGTTCGGCACGGCGGCGCCCAGCGGCACGCCCTGGCCGGGGTTGGTGCCCCAGGTCACGAACGGGCTCAGCTGGGTGGCGTCGATGTCGACCTCGCGGTCGAACACGGCGTCCGCGTCGGTGTAGAGGGTCCGCCAGTAGGCGACGGCGGCGTCCCAGTCCTCGCCCTCAGGGGCGTGCGGGCGTCCCTTCAGGTAGGCGAAGGTGGTCTCGTCCGGCGCCATCATGCCGGCCTTCGCGCCCCACTCGATGCTCATGTTGCAGATCGTCATGCGACCCTCCATCGAGAGGTTCTCGATGGTCGTGCCGCGGTACTCCACCACGTAGCCCTGGCCGCCGCCGGTGCCGACCTTCGCGATCAGCGCGAGCACGATGTCCTTGGCGGTGACGCCGTCGGGCAGTTCGCCGTTGACGTTGACCGCCATGGTCCTGGGACGGGCCTGGGTGAGCGTCTGGGTGGCCAGCACGTGCTCGACCTCGGAGGTGCCGATGCCGAAGGCCAGCGCGCCGAACGCACCGTGGGTGGAGGTGTGGGAGTCGCCGCAGACCACGGTCAGGCCGGGCTGGGTCAGGCCGAGCTGCGGGCCGATGAT